>Ga0214919_10003739_pt1 | contig 22705 bp, 21 predicted proteins | sample LL1503_MetaG_FD_177994 | JGI IMG/M metagenome (GOLD analysis project Ga0214919, IMG submission 177994) | Freshwater microbial communities from Lake Lanier, Atlanta, Georgia, United States - LL-1503 | ecosystem: Environmental > Aquatic > Freshwater > Lake | place: USA: Georgia | collected... | reverse complement strand
GTGACCTGTCCGTTACTAGGCGCGACGGTGATACCACCCACAGGGGCAGGCGCAGAGCTTCCGCTGCCACCGCATGCACAGACCCACAAAACAACAAACAAGGCGGCAATTTTCAGGCGAAGCGAAGTCAAGGACATGGGTTTTTGGTTTTCAATTGGTGCATCGCCGATTATGCAGTAGCGGGCCTGCCGGCTCGGGCGGCCTGTGCCTTACCTGTGTAAAGCCCCGTCACTACGGCTTAGGCGCCCACGATCCACCCTTCCAAAGGGTCCACCTGCGCGGGCAGGCCCCAGCCCGCCTGGCGCTGCGCCCATGCCGCTTGCACCAGGCAGAGCACGGCGTCCAGGGCGTCGCCACTGGCATCGTGGACCAGCGCCTCGCGCTGGGCATGGCTGAGCTTGAGGGCCAAGCCCCAGCGGGTTTGGCCCAGCTCCAAGGCATTGACCAGGTCTTTGCGCGCGATCAGCCGCGCGCTGTCTTGCTTGGCTTTGTCGTCGCTTTTGTAACTTTGGTTGCCCAAGACCTCTCGCGCCAGCATGCCGGGGTAGGCCTCCAGTGCCACGCGCGCGGCGCCCGTCTGCGCAGCCTGTAGGCCGGGAAAGTGCGCGTCCAGGGCCAACAACAGGGGTACACCGGCGTGCATCATGTAGGCCACCGGCGGGTTCACCCATTTCATCGAGGGGCTCGAGCGCGCCGGGATGTCGGTGGCGCGGTGGGCAAACTTGGAGCCCGCGGGCCGACTGTCGCAAAAAGCCGCAAATGCATCCCGGATCTGGGCGCGCGACAGGGCGCAGTAATGCGCCATACAGGCCTGCCAGTCTTGGGGCCAGCCCAGCGCCAGAACCAAGTCGCGCGGCAAGCCAAAGGGCAGGTCAAAGCCACCGACCCAGGCGGGCTCTTGGGCCAAGGCCTGTGAAAAGGCGTCTAGGCTTGCAAAGCGCTCCAAACGTTCTAGGCGCAGGCGCACGCCATCGCTGTGGCCCCAGGCCAGGACAATGTTTTTGCGGGAATTGGGGCTGCTGGAAAAATCGCAACCGAGCAGTTGCACCATCGCAGCGCCCAGGTCTGCGCCGGCCTTAGGCCCGGCCGATGATGGAAGCGGTCGCCATCAGCTCTTCGAGCAGGGCCAGCGAGACATCACCTGAGACGCTATAGGGATCAAACTCGGGCGTTTCAGAATACTTGAGCAAGATACTGGCATTGAGCTTGGACATATTGACTTGGCCCATGGTCCAGCCGCTAAAGCGCCGCTCGCGGATTTCCTCATACAAAAGCAGCACCACATCGTTGTGGCGTGGATCGCGCTGAATGTGGTTGTATAGCGCATTGACCGCATTACGCCCGCCTTCGATAGCCTGCAAAAAAATACCGCCGCCATAGCAAAGAATGCCGGTAATCCCCTGGCCGGGATTACCCTGGCGGGACTGGGCCAAGATTTCTTCAATCGGAGTGGTCGCCGGGTTGACGGCACGGCTGGCATAGAGCAAACGGACCAGCATGGTTCAGCCTTTCTTGGGAATGAGGGACAAAAACTCGCGGCGCAAATTGGGGTCTTTCAGGAAGACGCCGCGCATCACGGAATTGATCATTTTGCTGTCCATGTCTTTGACGCCGCGCCAGGACATGCAGTAGTGGCTGGCCTCCATCACGATGGCCAGGCCATCGGGTTGGGTTTTTTCCTGGATCAGGTCGGCCAGTTGAACGACTGCCTCTTCTTGGATTTGCGGGCGGCCCATGACCCATTCGGCCAGGCGGGCGTATTTGCTCAGGCCGATCACATTGGTGTGCTCATTGGGGAGCACGCCGATCCAGATACTGCCAATCACCGGACAAAAATGGTGGCTGCAGGCGCTGCGCACCGTAATCGGACCGACGATCATCAGCTCGTTGAGGTGCTCGGCGTTGGGGAACTCGGTAATGGGCGGGGCCGCCACGTAACGGCCACGGAACACCTCATTGAGGTACATCTTGGCGACCCGACGTGCCGTGTTAGCGGTGTTGTGGTCGTTATCGGTGTCAATCACGAGGCTGTCGAGCACGCCGCGCATTTTGACTTCCACCTCGTCGAGCAAGGCCGCCAACTCGCCCGGCTCGATGAAGTCAGCGATATTGTCATTGGCGTTAAAACGCTTGCGTGCGGCAGCGATACGCTCTCGAATTTTGACGGAAACCGGGGTTCCAACGTCCTCGTCTGATGGTTGCATAGCGGGGTTTATGGTGGCTAACAAACCATGTTACCAGCGTTTACCCCGTGGGTTGGTTTGTCTCCCAGCGGCCTGGCAGGGCACAAGGGCATTGGCTCCGCACCGAAAGCCAGGGGTGTTAATAGCGCCGCCCAATGACAAAAACACCCAGTCGCATAAGGGCCAAGGCAGCCAAGTCCAGTGCGCGTTGCCAGGCGCTTCGCGCCAGGTAGCGCGGCGCTTGCACTTGCAAGGACTGGCGCTGCAGCGCAGCCATTAAGCGTTCGCGCAGGGCCTGCGCGAAATGCGCATCGCGCACCACCACATTGGCCTCGCGCGCCAGCAACAAGCTCAGCGGATCGAGGTTGGAGGACCCTACCGTGGCCCACAGGCCGTCGATCACCGCTACCTTGGCATGCAAAAAACCACTCTGGTATTCATAGATTTGCACGCCTGCGGCCAGCAAGCTGCCGTACACAGCGCGCGCGCCATGGAACTGCATGAAATACTCGTAGCGACCTTGCAGTAACACGATCACCCGCACGCCCCGGCGTGCCGCATGTTCCAAAGCGCTGCGCAGTTTGCGTCCGGGCATGAAATAGGCATTGGCAATCAATACCTCGTGGCGTGCTTGTCCGATAGCTTGGCGATAAGCGCGCTCGATACGGCTGCGGTTGCGCAAGTTGTCGCGCAGCACCAGCGCGGCAGCCACATTAGCCGGCGGCTCTTGCACCAGCGGCAGCGCTGCCGGGGCGGTGGCGGGCGCCAGGGCCAATCGCCAATGGCGCCGCGCCGCCGTCCACTGGCGCGTCTCCAGTTGCAAAGCAAACTCCAGTCGCATCCAAAAGCGCTGCATCAAGGCCTGTGCGTCATGCACTAAGGGACCATGCACCTGGACCGCGAAGTCCAGGCGGGGTGACTCCAGGTGCCCATAGTGCGGATCGGAAAAATCATCAATGACATTGATGCCGCCGCAAAAGGCCACACGGCCGTCCACGACACACAATTTGCGGTGCAAGCGGCGCCAGCGCACCGGAAAAAAAACATCAAAGTAACCCAACGGAGAAAACCGATGCCACTGCACCCCGGCCGCACTGAGGCGGCTAAGCCACTGCATGGGAGGCGCTGGCGTGCCAATCCCGTCCACCACCACATACACCGCCACGCCCCGCAGAGCGGCGCGCTCTAGGGCCAGGGCCAGCGCCTCGCCCTGGCGGTCAAAAGCATAGATATAGGTTTCTAGACGCACTTCGGTGTGGCTGCGGTCAATGGCATGCACCACGGCGGCAAACAATTCATCGGCGCCCTGCAGTAAATGCAGTCGGTGGCGGGGGCGCAAATGCACGGCATTCATAACGCAGGCACAGGCATAAAGTCAAACTCGGCGACCAGGGGCAAATGGTCCGACATACGCACCCAGGGCCCACCGCGCGGCACATGCTGGCGCAAACACACCAGGCCCCGCGTGTAGATGTGGTCCAGCGCCAGCAAGGGCAGCGCCGACGGAAAGGTGGGCAAACTGTGCTGCGCTGGCGGTGCCAGCCCGACGCGGGCCAGCACCTGGCGCACCGAGGGGCCCCATTCATTGAAGTCACCGGCCACGATCAGCGCCTGGCCTGCGGGCACCTCGCGCTCGATAAAGGCACACACTTGCTGCAATTGGCGCAGCCGTCCTGCGCGCAGCAAGCCCAGATGCAAGACCAGCACATGCACTGCTTGCCCGCGCACCTCCAGGGTACTGTGTAAGAGGCCACGTTGCTCGAAGCGGTGGTCCGAAATGTCCTCGTGCTGGTGGTGCAAGACAGGCCAACGCGAGAGCAGCGCGTTGCCGTGCTCGCCGTGGCGCGTGAATGCATTGCTGCGGTAAACGGCGGCATAGCCCTGGGGCGCTAAAAAATCGGCGTGGCCTTGGGTCGGCCACTGGGTAAAAAACTGCGCTTCGCGGTGGTTGAGCTTACGCACGTCCTGCAGGCACACCAGGTCGGCATTCAAGCGGGCAATGGCGCTGCGCAGATTGTGGATTTCCAGCCTGCGCGCTGGTCCCAGGCCGCGCACACCCTTGTGGATGTTGTAACTGACCACGCGCAAAGCTTTAACCATAGGCCTATTGTGCACCGCTAGCCCCGCCGCTCTGGGGCCGCGACCCTCGCTACACTTGGCCTTGACCTATGTACGTTCTGGTATTTTTCACCGTCCTGGCCTTCTCCCTGCAAATGCGCAACTCCCTGGAGCAGCGCCGCCGGGTGCTGCTGCTCGGACATTTTTTGCGCCGCTACCAGATCGAGACGCTGATGCAAAACCTGGTCGATGGTTATTTGCGGGCACTGGGCGAGAGCGACGCCCAGCGCCGGACCGCTATTTGGACGGTGCTGGACCAGACCGAAACCCAGCTACTGGGGCAGGTACAAAACCTGATCACTGACATGGGTGAAGCTGACCCGCGCCAATGGCAGGCCAGCACCCTGCCATTGGGCCTGCCGCTGGCCACGCACTGGGCGCCGGCCTTAACCTTTGACTTACGCAAATTACTCCGCGTGCATGCCGATGGGATGGCATCTGCCATGACCAATAGCGACGACCTGTCTCAGCGCGACCGGGCCTACCGCCTGTGTGCCGAGCTCTTGCTTTTGCAACACAGTTGCCATTGGTATTGCAAATCGCGCTGGGTGGCCTCGGCACGCATGCTGGCACGGCATAAAACGCAATATGTCCAGCTGCTGCAAGCGGTATCGCCCGCCACACGCAAATCCTACGCCGGCCTGACCGGCGTCTGAGCGGCGCTGGCCATGGCTGAGCTTAGGCCTTGGCCGCGTCCAGATTGCGCAACCGGATATGCAGTTCGCGCAACTGCTTTTCGTCCACCGGGCTGGGGGCCTGGGTGAGCAAGCACTGGGCGCGCTGGGTTTTGGGGAAGGCAATCACATCGCGGATGGATTCGGCGCCGGTCATCAAGGTGATGATGCGGTCCAGACCAAAAGCCAAGCCGCCGTGCGGGGGCGCGCCGTATTGCAGGGCATCGAGCAAAAAGCCGAACTTGAGCTGCGCCTCTTCGGGCGTTATTTTCAGCGCATCAAACACTTTTTGCTGCACATCGGCGCGGTGAATACGCACCGAGCCACCGCCCATTTCCCAGCCGTTCAAGACCATGTCATAGCCCTTGGAAATGCACTTCTCGGGGGCGGTGACCATCCAGTCCTCGTGGCCGTCTTTGGGGGCGGTAAAGGGGTGGTGGGTGGCGGTGTAGCGCTGGGCTTCCTCGTCGAACTCGAACATCGGGAAGTCCACCACCCACAGCGGCGCCCAGCCTTTTTCGAATAAACCGTTGTTTTTGCCAAATTCGCTGTGGCCAATTTTGATGCGCAGCGCGCCAATCGCGTCGTTCACCACCTTGGCCTTATCCGCGCCAAAGAAAATCAGATCGCCGTCTTGCGCGCCTGTGCGCTGGAGCAACTCGGCAATCGCGGCGTCATGGATGTTTTTGACGATGGGGCTTTGCAAGCCATCGCGCCCCTTGGACAGCTCGTTGACCTTGATGTAGGCCAGGCCTTTGGCGCCGTAAATTTTCACAAACTCGGTGTAGGCGTCGATCTCGCCACGGCTCAAGCCACCGCTTTCGCGGGCGCCACCGGGAATGCGCAAGGCCACCACACGGCCGCCCTTCATGGTCGCGGCGCCCGAGAAGACCTTGAAGTCCACGTCCTTCATCACGTCGGTCATCTCGGTAAATTGCAGCTTGACGCGCAAATCGGGCTTGTCCGAACCGTAGATGTGCATAGCGTCGGCATAGCTCATGACCGGGAAGACGCCCAGGTCCACGCCAATGGTGGCTTGGAACACCGTGCAAATCATGCCCTGGAACATGTCGCGGATTTCTTCCTCGCCCAAAAACGAGGTTTCGATATCAATCTGGGTGAACTCCGGCTGGCGGTCAGCGCGCAGGTCCTCGTCGCGAAAGCACTTGGTGATTTGGTAGTAGCGGTCAAAGCCGGCCACCATCAGCAACTGCTTGAACAACTGGGGCGACTGCGGCAGCGCAAAAAACTGGCCGTCATGCACCCGGCTGGGCACCAGGTAGTCGCGCGCGCCTTCGGGCGTGCTCTTGGTGAGCATGGGCGTTTCGATGTCGACAAAGCCGTTGGCGTCCAAAAACTTGCGCACTTCCATGGACACGCGGTAGCGCAGCATCAGGTTGTTTTGCATGTAGGGGCGGCGCAAATCGAGGACGCGGTGCGTCAGGCGCGTGGTTTCCGACAGGTTGTCCTCGTCGATCTGAAAGGGCGGCGTCACCGAGGGGTTGAGCACCGTCAGGGTATGGCACAAGACTTCGATCTTGCCGCTTTGGAGGTTGTCGTTGACCGTGCCCTCGGGGCGCGCGCGCACCAAGCCCTGGACTTGGATGCAAAACTCATTGCGCAGGTCTTCGGCGATGGCAAACATCTCGGCGCGGTCCGGGTCGCAAACCACTTGCACATAGCCTTCGCGGTCGCGCAGGTCGACAAAAATCACGCCGCCATGGTCGCGGCGGCGGTTCACCCAGCCGCACAAGGAGACGGTTTGGCCCAACAGGGCTTCGGTCACAAGACCACAATAATGCGTGCGCATAGCCATAAGGTGCTTTCCCTGCCTCGATGGGCAGCTAGGTTTTAATGTGGGGAGGTCGGTGGGTTGGCGTCGGCGTGTACCGTCGGCGAAACCGCGCCCATCGAGATAACGTAGGTGAGCGCCTCGTCAACACTCATTGCTAATTCGATCACGTCGGCGCGCGGCAGCAACAAAAAATAGCCGCCGGTGGGGTTAGGCGTGGTGGGCACATAGACGCTGATTAGGTCACCGGGCAGGTGCGCGGCAACCTCGCCATCGGGAACACCGGTCTGAAAAGCAATCGTCCAACTCCCGGAGCGCGGAAACTGCACCAAAACAGCGGTGCGAAAGGCATTTCCATTGCTGGAAAACAGCGTGTCGGATACTTTTTTGACGCTGTTGTAAATCGACTTGACCACCGGAATATGGGTGAACATCCGGTCCCACTGCTTAAGCCACCAGCGCCCGGCCACGTTGGAGACCAGCGCGCCGGTCAACAGCATGAAGCCCAAAACCAGCACCACGCCCAAGCCCGGTATGTGGGACAGTTTGTCTAGAGACTGCCCAAACTGGTCAGAACTGACCGCCGACAAGGCCATCAGCAGACGCGCAAACAGTCCGTCCAGCACATTCATCATCCACAGCAAAACCCAGATGGTGATCGCCAGGGGCAACCAGACCATCAATCCGGTCAGCAGGTATTTTTTGATCGGCACGGTACTGTCTCGCGGTGGTGTGATGGGGGGTTGCCGTTTCAGGTCGACGCCGCAGGCGCAGCACTCGAGGTGGCAGTCGTAGAGGGAGCGGCCGCCGCTACCGGCGTGGTGGTGGCCGCGATAGCGGGGGTCGCGCTGCTTGCGGCATCGGCGCCAGACGATGCGACGGGCGGTGTATCGGTGGCGGCCTTATCACCCGATGCTTCTGCTTTACCGCCGCGAAAATCCGTGACATACCAACCCGTGCCTTTGAGCTGGAAACCCGCTGCCGTTAGCTGCTTTTGAAACGCGGCCTGTCCGCAGGACGGGCAGTCACTGAGCGGGTCGTCCGCGATTTTTTGCAAAACGTCCTTGGCAAATCCGCAGGAATCGCACTTATAGGCGTAGATGGGCATAGCAAGGGGCCTTTAGCAGTCAGGTGGCAAAGCCTTTCATTATAGTTTGGGCTAGTGCCAGAGCCGCAGTTGCCCCAGGGCGGCGGTCACCACCACCCCCATCAGAAAACCGGCGACCGCCCAGAGTGCGCCTTGGATCAGGCGGTGGGTTTTTTGCTGCTGGGCCAGTAGACGCAGCAAGGCGGCTTGCTGAGCGGCGTCCTGGCTGGGGCGCTGCAGGTAGCTTTGCAGCAAAACAGGCAGCTGCGGCAGGATCTTGGCGTACTGCGGCGCCTGCAGCTTGAGCTCGGCCCACAACTTGCGCGGCCCGAGCTGCTCGGACATCCAGCGCTCCAAAAAAGGCTTGGCGGTGGCCCACAAGTCCAAATCGGGGTCGAGCTGGCGGCCCAGGCCCTCGATATTGAGCAGGGTTTTTTGCAACAACACCAGTTGCGGCTGGATTTCGACATGAAATCGGCGCGAGGTCTGGAACAGGCGCAAAAGCACCATGCCCAGCGAAATTTCTTTGAGCGGCCGGTCAAAGTAAGGCTCGCAGACAGCGCGCACAGCGGCCTCCAGCTCGTCGACCCGCGTGGCGGCCGGCACCCAGCCAGAGGCGATATGCAATTCAGCCACGCGCTTGTAGTCGCGCCGGAAAAAGGCGACGAAATTTTGCGCCAGGTACTCCTTGTCCACCTCGGTGAGCGAACCGACGATGCCAAAGTCCAGCGAAATGTAGCGCCCCAGCGTCAGCGGCGCCAGGCTGACCTGGATATTGCCGGGGTGCATATCGGCGTGGAAAAAGCCGTCGCGAAACACTTGGGTGAAAAACAGGGTCACCCCGTCGCGCGCCAGTTTGCCGATATCCACGCCCGCCGCGCGCAGGGTCTCGACCTGGCTGATTGGCACGCCGTGCATGCGCTCCATCACCAGCACCTCGGTGGTGCACAAGTCCCAGTACATCTCCGGAATCATGACCAGGCCCAGGCCCTCCATATTGCGGCGCAATTGGGCGGCGCTGGAGGCCTCGCGGATCAGGTCCAGCTCGTCGTGCAGGTATTTGTCAAACTCGGCGACCACTTCGCGAGGCTTGAGGCGCCGTCCGTCATCGGACCAGCCTTCAATCAACCCGGCCATCCAGCGCATCAGGCCCAGGTCTTGGTCGATAGCGTCCAACATGCCCGGGCGCAAAACCTTGATCGCCACCTCGCGCTCCTGGCCATGGCGGTCGCGCATCAGGCCAAAGTGCACCTGCGCAATCGAGGCACTGGCCACCGGCAGGCGCTCAAACTGCACAAACAACTCGGAAATCGGTTTGCCCAACGATTTTTCAATGGCCGCAACTGCCAGGTCCGAGTCAAAGGGCGGTACCTGGTCTTGCAGCTTGGCCAGCTCGTCGGCAATATCCACCGGCAACAGGTCGCGCCGGGTGGAGATGACTTGGCCCAGTTTCACAAAAATCGGACCTAGATGCTCCAAGGCCATGCGCAGGCGCGCGCCACGCGCTTGCTGCGCCATGGAGCCTGCGGGCAAAAGCCATTTCAACAGTCCCAGCGCGCGGCCAGGGGGCAGACTCTCCAACAGCAGGGTGTGCAGCCCGTAACGAAACACCACATAGGCGATGAACAGCCCGCGCGAAAGGCGGCTCATGCCTGGCTTTCCGGGGCGCTGGCCGTTGCGGCAAAGGGTGCGCGGCTGGGCACGAAACGGCGCAGGGCTTGCGCCATCTGGCGGCCAATGTCGCACAGCCCGTGGGCGGGCACGTCGCCCACGATACGCGCCAGATCGGCCTCGATATCCCAGCGCACATGGTCAATCAGCCAGTTGATGTCGGCGGCCAGTTGCACGTCGCCCTGCACCTGCACCTCGGGCTTGGCGCCTTCGAGGAGTGGGGCCACAAGCTCCCAGGGCGTCGCCGCAGAAAGGGTCAAAGACAAGTCGGTGGTGTCTGTCGCACGCTCCAACTGCAAAAGTCCGGCGGGGCTGATACGCACCTGGAAATGAAAGTCCTGCCACTGGACCCGCACCACGCGGCCCTGCTGGCGCGCCAAGCGCTCCATGGCCAAGGGCTCTTGCATCAGCACATGGTTGAGCAGCAAAACCAGGCGGCCCTGCGCCTCGGAAACAACCCAATCGGGCGGCGTAAGCGTGGGCGGCAAGCGCGCAAACAGGCTTTGCGCAAAAGAAAAAAGAGACGATGTGGCCATAGACGCTGATTATTCCCCATTCGCCATGGCCCCGTTCTGGCGCCCGCACCACACCCTTTTAAAGGCGCGCAGCCCTTTATTGCAAAGCCTGGACGCCGGCGACCAGCCAGCCGCCACCGGTCTTGGGTTTGGTCATATTCCACACTTCGCGGAAAGGACTGGGGCTGGCCGCGGGCTCTTCGCGGATCATGCCGGTGAACTCCACGCTGGCCATGTATTCGTCGGCCAGTTCCTCGATGCCCAGCAAATGCGCCTCAATGGCCAGCACTTCGGTATGGTTGGGCTGGGTGCCCGTGTGCGCTTCGCGGTCACTGAGCTGGGTGCGGATTTCGGCCAGCATGCTGTCGGTCATCATGGCGCGCAGGCTGCTGATGTCCGATTTGTCCCATGCAGCCTGCAAGGTAATGAAGTTGGCCTTGGCTGCACGCAGGAAGCCCTCGGTATCAAAACCGGCAGGCACGCCCCAGGCTTGCGAGCCCGCTAGCGCCGACCCAATCATGGAGCCGCCGTTCGCTGTCGCCGCTTGAAACGGCGCGCTCTGCTGCTCCCAAGGGCGGGCGGATGCGTCATTACCCACGTTTTCGGGGCGGTAGGCAGTGCGCTGCTGTGTATTCATCGAGTCGCCGGCATAGGCAAAGCCCCCACCCTGAGGGGCGCGGCTGCGCATGAAATAACGAAACACCATGAAGGCCAGCAAAAGGCCACCGACGATGAGCAATATCTGGCCCATGCCTTCGCCCATGCCCATCGAATGCGCCAGCCACGCCAAGCCCAGGCCTGCGGCCAGGCCGCCAAGCATGGCACCCCACGGACGGCTGGGGGCCGCTGCGGGTGCCGGTTTGGCTGGTGCATTGCCCACGCCTTGCGAGGGCGCAGAAGGCGCGCTGTCACGCTGCGTGACATTGCCCGATTGACGCCCCATCGATTTGCCGCCGCCCAGCCGTGCGGCCTCGGCCTGCAAGCTCCATAACAAAACAAAAGCCGCTAATAAAGCAGTCCACCATTTCATATCAAATCCTTCAAAACTAGAAAAAGCCGTTCACCCTGGCTGGGCAAGCGCGCCGCAGCGATTGATCACTGCATCAGCACTTGATTCCCACATGCAATGCCGCGATGCCACCGGTCAGGTTGTGGTAATCCACATGGCCAAAACCACCGGCCTGCATCATCGCCTTGAGTGTGTCTTGGTCTGGATGCATGCGGATGGACTCGGCCAGGTAACGGTAGCTGGCGTCATCACTGGCCACTAGCTTACCCAAGACGGGTAAAACCTTAAACGAATACCAGTCATAGGCCTTTTCTAAAGGCGGGGCTATTTTGGAGAACTCCAGCACCAAAAGCTTGCCGCCGGGGCGCAGCACACGGCACATCTCGGCCAGGGCCTGGTCTTTGTGGGTCATATTGCGCAGGCCAAAGGCGACGCTAACCAGGTCAAAGTAGTTGCCCGCAAAAGGCAGGTGCTCGGCGTCGCAGACCACGGTGGGCAGCACCACGCCAGCGTCGAGCAGGCGGTCGCGTCCGGTGCTGAGCATGGCATGGTTGATGTCGGTATGCACCACCTGCCCGCTTTTGCCCACTTTTTTGGAGAAAGCCAGCGCCAAATCACCGGTGCCGCCGGCGATATCCAGCGCCTTGTCGCCCTCTTTCAGGTTGGCCACCATCACGGTGTAAGCCTTCCACACGCGGTGCAGGCCCCCTGACATCAGGTCATTCATCAGGTCGTATTTGGGCGCGACCGAGTCAAACACGCCGCGCACATGGCGGGCTTTTTCGGCCTCGTCGACCGACTGGAATCCAAAATGGGTATGGGCCATGGGCGCTGCTCCGGAGAAATCTAATGGCTGGCGCAGCCGTGGCCTGCAGCGGCGGGCATGGGCGCGTCGCGGTCGCGTCCGCCGTCCAGCAAACGTTTTTCGTAGTCCTGCCACAGGCGCGCTTGCTCGGCACCCAAAAAATACAGGTAATCCCAGGAAAAAATGCCGGTGTCATGTCCGTCCGAAAAGCGCGGCTGCACAGCGTAATTGCCCACCGGATCGAGCGCGTCGATATCGACCAGGCGCTTGCCCGATTGCAAAACCTCTTGGCCTGCGCCATGGCCCTGCACCTCGGCCGAGGGCGAGTACACGCGCATCAGCTCAAAGGGAATTCGAAAGTCAGACCCGTCCGAAAAGCTGATTTGCAGCATGCGCGACTGGCTGTGTAGCGTCAGCGCCTGGGGGGTGGGAGAGTTTTTGCGCAAGCCGGCCATAAGAGTCCAAGAAAGTGGGGCTAATGTAAAGCTTAAACCAGCACCCGCTCGATGCCGCCGGCGTTGGCCTTTTGCACATAGGCGGGGAGCCATTGCTCGCCCAGGATGAGGCGCGCCATCTCGACCACGATGTAGTCGGCCTCGAGCAGGCCGTTGTTCAGGTCGTTGCCGTAGCGGCTCAGGCCTTGCAGGCAGCTGGGGCAGCTGGTCAAGATTTTGGTGGCCGCGCCGGCATTGGCGGGCGCGAGCGCGGCCAGCGCGTCGGCATCCTGGCGCAGTTGCTCTTCTTTGCGGAAACGGATTTGGGTAGAGATATCGGGCCGGGTGACGCCAAGGGTGCCCGACTCACCGCAGCAGCGCGCGCTTTGCAGCACCGCATCACCCACCAGCGCCTTGACGGTCTTGAGCGGGGCCTGCAATTTCATGGGGCTGTGGCAGGGGTCATGGTAGAGGTAGCCTTGACCACCACTGGCCAAGGTAATGCCTTTTTCCAGCAGGTATTCGTGGATGTCGATGATGCGGCAGCCGGGGAAGATCTTGTCAAACTCATAGCCTTGCAACTGGTCGTAACAGGTCCCGCAGCTCACCACCACGGTCTTGATGTCCAGATAGTTCAGCGTATTGGCTACGCGGTGGAACAGCACGCGGTTGTCGGTAATGATTTTTTCGGCTTTATCGGCCTGGCCGCTGCCGCGCTGCGGGTAGCCGCAGCACAAATAGCCTGGCGGCAACACGGTTTGCACGCCCGCATGCCAGAGCATGGCCTGGGTGGCCAGCCCCACCTGGCTAAACAGGCGCTCGGAACCGCAGCCGGGGAAGTAAAACACGGCCTCGGTCTCGGCCGTCGTGGCCTGCGGGTCGCGGATGATGGGCACGTAATCCGCGTCTTCAATATCGAGCAAAGCGCGCGCAGTGCGCTTGGGCAAACCGCCGGGCATCTTTTTGTTGATGAAGTGAATCACCTGCTCTTTGATGGGCGCAGCGCCCACCGTGGACGGCGGCTTGGCGGTTTGGCGGTTTGCGAGCACACGCAGCACATCGTTGGCCATACGCTGCACTTTAAAGCCCACCCCAACCATCATGCTGCGCATGAACTTAATGCTTTGCGGGTTGGTGGCATTCAAAAACATCATTGCCAGCGCGTTGCCGGGCCGAAAGCTTTTTTGCCCCATCTTGCGCAGCAAATTACGCATCTGCATGGTGACGTCGCCGAAATCGATTTTGACCGGGCACGGGCTTTCGCACTGGTGGCAGACCGTGCAGTGGTCGGCCACGTCTTCAAATTCTTGCCAGTGTTTGATGGAGACGCCCCGCCGCGTTTGCTCTTCGTATAAAAACGCTTCCACCAAGAGCGAGGTAGCCAAAATTTTGTTGCGCGGGCTGTAAAGCAAATTGGCGCGCGGCACGTGGGTGGCGCACACCGGTTTGCACTTGCCGCAGCGCAGGCAGTCTTTGATCGAATCGGCAATGGCGCCGATATCGCTTTGCTGCATGATCAAAGACTCGTGGCCCATCAGGCCAAAAGAAGGCGTGTAGGCATTGGTCAGGTCGGCGTCCAGCAAGGCGCTGCCCTGCCCGGTTTTGCGCAAGAGCTTACCTTTGTTAAAGCGGCCTTGCGGGTCGATACGGGCCTTGTAGTCTGCAAAAGGCTGTAGCTCGGCATCGGTCAAAAACTCTAGCTTGGTAATACCAATGCCGTGCTCGCCCGAAATTACTCCGCCCAGCGCACGCGCCAGCAGCATGATGCGCTTGACCGCCTGGTGCGCCGTTTGCAGCATGGCGTAGTCGTCACTATTGACCGGGATATTGGTGTGCACATTGCCGTCGCCGGCGTGCATGTGCAGGGCCACCCAGACCCGGCCCTTGAGCACCCGCTTGTGGATGGCGCTGCACTCTTGCAAGATGCCATCAAAGGCCGAGCCGGTAAATATGCTTTGCAAAGGCGCACGCAGCTGGGTTTTCCAGCTGGCGCGCAGGCGGTGGTCCTGCAGCTGCGGGAACAAGCTGTCCACCTCGTCAAGCCAGTTTTGCCAGTGACCGCGTACCTGCGCGATCAGGGCTTGGGCCTGGCCGACACGGTCGTCAAGAAGCTCGGCCGAAGAAATGCCATTGGCGTCGTCACTTTTACCCAAGGGCAAATCACTGCGGGCAAAAAAGTCGGCCAAGGCGTCGCACAAAGCCAGCTTGTTGCGCAGCGAAAGCTCGATATTGATGCGCTCGATGCCGTCGGTGTACTCGCCCATGCGTGGCAGCGGAATGACCACGTCTTCATTGATTTTGAAGGCATTGGTATGTTTGCTGATGGCCGCCGTACGTTTGCGGTCCAGCCAAAACTTGCGCCGTGCCTCCGGGCTGATGGCCACAAAGCCCTCGCCGCTGCGCGCGTTGGCAATCCGCACCACCTCGGAGGTGGCGCGTGCCACGGCATCAGGGTCGTCGCCGGCGATATCGCCTACCAAGACCATTTTGGGCAGACCCGAACTGCCGCCCAGCTCGGCGGCGCGCTTGCTTTTGGTGGCGTAGCCCACAGCCTTGAGGTAGCGGTCGTCCAAGTGCTCCAGGCCCGCCAGCACCACACCCGTGCGCTTTTGCTCGGCAAACATAAAGTCTTTGATATCCACGATGCTGGGCACCGCGTCGCGCGCATTGCCGAAAAACTCCAGGCAAACGGTGCGCGTGTGCGTCGGCATGCGGTGCAGCACCCAGCTAGCGCTGGTAATCAGCCCGTCACACCCCTCTTTTTGGATGCCGGGAAGACCACTCAAAAACTTGTCGGTGACGTCCTTGCCCAGGCCTTCTTTGCGAAAGGCGCTGCCCGGGATGCGCAGGGTTTCGGTGCCCAGCAAGGTCTTGCCATCGGCCTTGAAAGTGCGCAGCTCAAACACCGCCTCGGGCGCATCATGGATCTTGCCCATGTTGTGGCCAACGCGTGTGACCTCCAGCCATTGGGCATCCGGGGTCACCATGCGCCAGCTGGCCAGATTGTCCAAAGCCGTGCCCCACAGCACCGCTTTTTTGCCGCCTGCATTCATGGCGATATTGCCACCAATGCACGAGGCCTCGGCCGAGGTCGGGTCCACCGCGAACACAAAACCGGCGCGCTCAGCCGCATCGGCCACGCGCTGGGTGACCACGCCAGCCTCGGTCCAGACGGTGGCCACCTCGCGGTCCAGGCCGGGAAGTTGGCGCATTTGCACCGAGCCCATGGCATCGAGTTTTTCAGTGTTGATGACCACGCTTTTCCAGCTCAGGGGCACGGCCCCGCCGGTGTAGCCGGTGCCGCCGCCCCGGGCGATGATGGTCAGCTCCAGACCGATGCAGCCCTTGACCAGGCGCGCCATTTCCTCTTCGGTGTCGGGCGTGAGCACCACAAAAGGGTATTCCACGCGCCAGTCGGTGGCATCGGTCACGTGCGAGACGCGGCTCAGGCCGTCAAATTTGATATTGCCCGGCGCCGTCAGGCGGCCCAGCGCGCGCTGGGTTTTGCGCCGCAAGGCGGCGACGTGGACAAAATTGGCATCAAATGCATCCACCGCCGCCTGGGCGGCATCGAGCAAACTGCCCACCATGGCATCGCGCTGGCCACCGCTTTGGGGCACGCGGCGCTTGTGGATTTCGGCCAGGCGGTGGCGCAAAGCGTCCACCAGCATGCGCCGGCGCTTGGGGTTGTCCAGCAAATCGTCTTGTAAATAGGGGTTTCGCTGCACCACCCAGATATCGCCCAGCACCTCGTAGAGCATGCGCGCCGAGCGGCCGGTGTTGCGCTCCTGGCGCAAAAGCAGCAAGCGGTCCCAGGCAGCAGCGCCCAGCAGGCGGATGACAATCTCGCGGTCGGAAAACGAGGTGTAGTTGTACGGAATCTCGCGAATGCGCTCGCCCGCAGAGGCAGCAGTGGCAGACAGCAGGTGCGACAAGTCGGTGGGAGCGTTCATCAATCAGGCGTTGGAGGGGATGGCGGCGGCACAGCAAATACCCGGCGCCCAAGCAATTTTCGATGTTACCGCAGCGCAGCATAAGCCCCGGCCCAAGCCTATTGCGACCCTTGGGTTGGGAGGGACGGCTTACGGGTGCGGGTTACAGTGGCGCCCATGTCCGCCCCGCCCACCCTGCCCGCCTGGCCCTACCCGCGCTGGATCGCCCACCGGGGCGCAGGTCTTTTGGCCCCCGAAAACACGCTGGCGGCTTTTCGCCTGGGCGCCAGCTTGGGCTACCGGATGTTCGAGTGCGACGTCAAACTCAGCAGCGATGATGTGCCCTTTTTGTTACATGACGATACCCTGGAGCGCACCACCAGCCCGGGCACCGGCCTGCCGCAAGATGGCCCGGCGCACGACGCCATCGCCGGCGCCCAGCCCTGGCGCCAACTGGCCACGCGCGACGCCGGCCAGTGGCACAGCAGCGCCTACGCGGGTGAAGCCATGCCCACTTTGGCCCAAATCACCCGTTTTTGCCGCGCGGGCGGACACTGCCTCAATATCGAAATCAAACCGACCACCGGCACCGCCTTGCACACGGGCGCCGTGGTGGCCGCCCAAGCGCACAGCCTGTGGCACGGCGCCCCGGTTGCGCCACTCTTAAGTTCTTTTGAGGTGGAGGCCTTGCAAGGCGCCCGCCTGAGCGCGCCCGGTCTGCCGCGCGCCTTGTTGCTCGATACGCTGTGGGAGGGCTGGCTGCAAGCGGCGCTGGACCTGCGTTGCGTGGCCCTGGTGTGTAATTACACGCTCTGGACACCCCAGACCGTGGCCCAAGCCAAAGCGGCGGGCCTGCGCTGCCTGAGCTACACCGTCAACGACGAGGCGGCCGCCGCGCAGCTGGTGGCTTGGGGTACCGAGGGCATCATTACCGACCGGGTCGACCATTTCCGGCCCGACGCGCCCTTGGCCACCTAATGGCCAAAGCGCATTCCGGCCCATTGCGCCAGACTGCAGGCGCACAGCATGGCTCCATAACTGGCCATTTTTCCGTCATTGCCAAAGAACCACAGGCCCAAGGCCAAGGCGGCCAAACCGGCCAGCGCATTGACAGCACTTTGACCTTGCCAGGACAGGCGCACCGCTGCCGGACGCAGCGCCCAGGGCGCGAGCAAGGCCAAAAACAGCCCCACGCACAGGGCTGGCGCGGCAAAGTTCAGTACATGGTTGGCAAAGTCGAGCGGGCCCATCGGTTCCTTGTGTAGAACAACAATTTTATAATCCGCGCTATCTATGGCAGTCTGGGCATTAGGCATCAACCACAACACCGCGCCGCTGGACTTGCGCGGGCGTTTTGCTTTTGCCATCGACAAGATCGGGCCGCACCTGAACGGCCTGCGCCAATCGATGCCCTCCGCGCCCGAAGCGGCCATCGTTTCCACCTGCAACCGCACCGAGATTTACTGCGCCGGCGACCAGTCGCACCTGGAGCACACGCTCGATTGGCTGGCACAGTCCGGCGGCGTCAGCACCCAGGCGCTGCGCTCGCACACCTACAGCCTGACCGACGATGCTGCCGCCCGCCACGCCTTTCGGGTAGCCAGCGGCCTCGATTCGATGGTACTGGGCGAGCCGCAAATTCTGGGGCAGCTCAAAGATGCGGTGCGCGCCGCCGATGCCGCCGGGGCGCTGGGCAGCACGCTCTCGCAGCTGTTCCAGCGTTCGTTTGCCGTGGCCAAGGAAGTGCGTAGCTCCACCGAAATCGGTGCCCACTCCATCAGCATGGCTGCGGCCGCAGTCCGCCTGGCCGGGCAATTGTTTGAAGACATGGGCAAAGTCAAGGTCTTGTTTGTGGGCGCCGGTGAGATGATCGAGCTGTGCAGCACCCACTTTGCTGCCAAAAACCCCCAGTCCATCACGATTGCAAACCGCACGCTGGAGCGCGGCGAGCAGTTGGCCAGCCGCTTTGACGCGCAGGTGATGCGCCTGTCCGACCTGCCCGAGCGTCTGGCCGAGTTTGATGCGGTGATCAGCTGCACCGCCAGCACCTTGCCCATCATCGGCCTGGGCGCGGTGGAGCGGGCGCTGAAAAAGCGCAAACGCCGACCGATGTTTATGGTCGATTTGGCCGTGCCGCGTGATATCGAGCCCGAGGTCAAGCGGCTCAGCGACGTCTATCTGTATACCGTGGACGATCTGGCCAGCGTCGTGCAAACCGGCCAAGCCAACCGCCAAGCCGCCGTGGCCCAGGCCGAGGCAATAGTAGATACCGGCGTGCAAAGCTTTATGCACTGGCTGGACAAGCGCCACACCGTGCCGCTGATCCAGGAACTCAAAGCCCAGGCCGACGCCTGGCGCGCCCAAGAGCTGGCGCGTGCCCACAAAGCGCTGGCCAAGGGCGAAGACCCTGCCGCCGTGCTCGAAGCATTGAGCAAAGGCCTGACCCAAAAAATGTTGCACGGCGCTTTTGCCGAGCTGCACGCGGCCGACGCGGTGGCCCGCGAGCGCGCCAGCCACGCCATCGAACACTTCTTCTTGCGCAAAGAGCGTTAGCGACGCTGCCCGTGGCGGCCCTTTTGCGGCCCGCCAGATCGCGCCCTGGTGCCATTGCGCTGGGGCTCCTGTACCCCCGCTTTGCCTGAGCCCCATGAAAACTTTTTTACGCCAACAACTGTCCCGTTACACCGACCGCCTGGGCGAGTTGGAGTTCTTGCTCTCGCGCGAGGACATCATGAAGGACATGACCCAGTTCTTGGCACTGTCGCGCGAACACACCGAAATGGGCGCCGTGGCCAGCCGCTGGGCCCGCTACCAAAGCCGCGAGGCCGACCTGGCCTCCGCCACCGACATGCTCGCCGACGTCGACATGGCCGACATGGCGCAAGAAGAGATCGAAGGTGCCAACGCCGAGCTGGCCCAGCTTGAAGCCGAACTCACCCGCATGCTGCTGCCCAAAGACCCGGACGATGCGCGCAATGCCTTTGTCGAGATCCGCGCCGGCACCGGCGGCGATGAGTCCACCCTGTTTGCCGGCGACCTGGCGCGCATGTACACCCGCTACTGCGACGGCCAGGGCTGGAAAACCGAGATCATGAGCGAGTCGGCCAGCGAGCTGGGTGGCTACAAAGAGGTGGTGCTGCGCGTGGAAGGCCATAAGGTCTATGGCGCGCTCAAGTTTGAATCCGGCGGCCACCGGGTGCAGCGCGTGCCGGTCACCGAAACACAGGGCCGCATCCACACCAGTGCCTGCACGGTCGCCGTGCTGGCCGAGCCGGACGAAGCCGAAGCCATCAAGATCAACCCGTCTGACTTACGCATAGACACTTTCCGCGCCAGTGGTGCGGGCGGGCAGCACATCAATAAAACCGATTCGGCGGTGCGCATCACCCACTTGCCTACCGGCATCGTGGCCGAATGCCAGGACGGACGCAGCCAACACAGCAACAAGGCGCAGGCGCTGCGCGTGCTGACCGCGCGCATCCAAGAAAAAGACCGCTCCGAGCGCGCCGCCAAAGACGCCGCCGAGCGCAAAAGTCTGGTCGGCACCGGTGACCGCAGCGACCGCATACGCACCTATAACTTCCCCCAAGGCCGCCTGACCGACCACCGCATCAACCTGACGCTGTACAAGCTGCTGTCCATCATGGAAGGCGACTTGGGCGATGTGATCGAAGCGCTGCAAGCGTATGAAGCCGCGCAGCAAATGGCAGATTTGGAACTGGGCAAGCCCTAAGGCCCGCTGTGTCTGCGCCCACACTCGCACAGGCCTTGCACAGCGCAGACGCGCATGGGCTGGAGCGGCTAGAGGCGCAGTTGCTGCTGTTGCACGCGTTGGGGCGCGCACCTGCCGAGCGGGCCTGGCTTCTCGCGCACGCTGAGGACGCCTTGCCCATCGCAGCCCGGGCGGCTTGGCAAGACTCGCTGAGCCGCCGCCTCGCGGGCGAGCCGCTGGCCTACCTTACTGGGCAAGCCGCGTTTTACGGACTCGATTTACAAGTGGACCGGCGCGTGCTCTGCCCGCGCGCCGACACCGAAACTTTGGTAGATTGGGCGCTGGAACTGCTGCCCCCCACCGCCCGCGTGCTGGACCTGGGCACCGGCAGCGGCGCCATCGCCCTGGCGCTCAAGCACCAACGCCCCGATGTGCAGGTGCATGCGCGCGACTTCAGCGCCGATGCGCTGGAAGTAGCCCATGCCAATGCGCAAGGCCTGCACCTGGAGGTCGCGTTTTCCCAGGGTTCGTGGCTTGAATGCATTGAGGGGCGTTTTGACGCCATCGTCTCCAACCCTCCGTATATCGCGCAGGGCGATCCGCACCTTCCCGCCCTCACCCATGAGCCATTGCAAGCCCTGGTGAGCGGCCCTGACGGATTAGAGGATATACGCGCCATCATTGCGCAAGCCCCCGCGCACCTGCAAGACGGCGCCTGGCTGCTGCTAGAGCACGGCTACGACCAGGCGCCAGCGGTGCGCGCCCTGCTGGGGGTGGCGGGTTTTAGCGAAGTGCAATCGCGCCAAGACTTGGCCGGCATTGCGCGCTGCAGTGGCGGGCGCTGGGAACTTGGCATGGCGCCTTGAACGCCTGCCAGTTTCCAGGAAAATCAGACCAAAGTCGCCTCTGCCTTGACCGCCACTTTCGGCACCAGCCCCAGGCGATTCACGCCGCTGACCAGCGCCTTGATCGAGGCGGTCAGGATATTGTGGTCCAGCCCCACACCAAAGCGATCAGGCGCGTCCGTGGCATCTGAACTGAGCTCTATAAACGCGCAGGCCTGGGCGTCGCCGCCATGGGCGCTGCTCTTGGTGGAGCGTTCTTCAAAGCTGCGTACCTGCACGTCTACACCGATGGTCAGCAGGGCTTGCACGGCTGCGTCTATCGGGCCGTTGCCCGCGCCGCTGAGGGTATGGCGCTTGCCCGCCACCTCGAGCGTCAGGCGGATGCCCTGCCCGTTAGCGTCATGGGGGTGGTCGGTCAGCTGGTAAGCCACAAAGCCCAGTGGCTCGGTGGGCAACATATAGGTGCTGGCGAACAAGTCCCAAATGTCTTGCGCGCTCATCTCGCCGCCGTGGGTGTCGGTGTAGGCCTGCACTTCGCCCGAGAACTCCACTTGCAAGCGCCGGGGCATGACCACGCCGAACTCGGCCTCCATCAGGTAGGCCACGCCGCCCTTGCCCGACTGGCTGTTGACGCGGATGATGGAGTCGTAGGTGCGGCCTACATCGGCCGGGTCGATGGGCAAATAGGGCACGTTCCAGAGCCCATTTTTGTCCAGCGCGGAAAAGCCTTTTTTAATCGCGTCCTGGTGCGAACCGCTAAAGGCGGTGAACACCAAATCGCCTACATAGGGGTGGCGCGGGTGGATAGGCAATTGGTTGCAATGCTCGACGGTGCGGGCCACGGCGTTGATGTCCGAAAAGTCTAAGCCCGGATTAACGCCCTGGGTGTAGAGGTTGAGCGCCAGCGTTACGATGTCCACATTACCGGTGCGCTCGCCATTGCCGAACAAACAGCCTTCCACGCGGTCCGCTCCGGCCATCAGGCCTAGCTCGGCGGCGGCGACGGCTGTGCCACGGTCGTTATGCGGGTGCAAGCTGATCAGGACGCTGTCGCGCCGTGCCACGTTGCGGTGCATCCACTCGATCTGATCGGCGTAAATATTAGGCGTGGACACTTCTACGGTGGCGGGCAAATTGAGGATAACTTTGTTGTCTGGCGTAGCGCCCCAGACTTCGGTGACGGCGTCACACACCTCTTTGGCGAATTCGAGCTCAGTGGAGGTGAACAACTCCGGGCTGTATTGCAGCACCCATTCGGTTTGCGGATGCGCCTGGGCCAACTCTTTGATCAGCGTGACCGACTCGACAGCCAGTTGCACCACCTCAGCCTTGCTCATATTAAAGACGACGTCGCGAAACAGCGGCGCGGTGGCGTTGTAGACATGCATGATGACGCGCCGCGCGCCCACCACGGACTCAAAGGTGCGCCGGATCAGGTGGTCGCGCGCCTGGGTGAGGACCTCGATGGTGACATCGTCAGGCACCAGTTGGTCATCGACCAACTTGCGCACAAAGTCAAAATCGGTTTGCGAGGCGCTGGGAAAGCCCACCTCAATCTCTTTGAAACCCACCTCGCACACGGTGCGGAACATGCGCAGCTTGCGCTCCAGGTTCATGGGCTCAAACAACGACTGGTTGCCATCGCGCAGGTCGGTGCTCATCCAAATGGGCGGCTGCGTGATGGTGCGGCCGGGCCATTGACGGTCGGGCAAAGGAATGGCCGGGAAGGCCTGGTACTTGGTAGACGGTTGCAAAAGCATACATTCCTCGGGGAAAAAAAAGCGGCGGGCACCAAGGTGCCCAAGCGGCTATCGTACCCAAGAAGCGCGCGCAGCGGATTGCGAAGTTGGCTAAAAAACCAAATATCTTCGAATTAAATGTCTGGTTTCAGAAAAAATACGCAACTATTTTCTAATTTCAAGAAAAAC
>Ga0214919_10003738_pt1 | contig 22709 bp, 17 predicted proteins | sample LL1503_MetaG_FD_177994 | JGI IMG/M metagenome (GOLD analysis project Ga0214919, IMG submission 177994) | Freshwater microbial communities from Lake Lanier, Atlanta, Georgia, United States - LL-1503 | ecosystem: Environmental > Aquatic > Freshwater > Lake | place: USA: Georgia | collected... | reverse complement strand
CCTTGAAACGACAAGTTCATTTTGTTTTTGCGCGCGGCTGCCAGCGACAGCATAGGCACGGCTTTCTTACCGGCGTGCTGATGTCGAATGCGCTCGTAATCCGTCGCAATCTCACTGATGTAGTGAGCGCGCGATTCGGGCGTCAGCAGCGACTGCGCCACCGACACTGAGCGAGAAGCATCCGGCACATACACCACTGGCCCCTCGTAATTCGGCGCAATCTTGACCGCCGTGTGAGCACGGCTGGTGGTCGCACCACCAATCAAGAGCGGCGTCTTTAATCCACGGAAATACGGATCGCGCTGCATTTCTTTAGCCACATGCGCCATTTCTTCCAATGACGGCGTGATCAAACCCGACAAACCTATGATGTCGGCGTTTTCTTCTTTGGCTCTGGCGAGAATTTCTGAACACGGCACCATCACGCCCATGTTCACCACGTCAAAATTATTACATTGCAAAACCACAGACACGATGTTCTTGCCAATATCATGCACATCACCTTTGACGGTGGCGATGATAATTTTGCCTTTGGCTTTCGCCGCTTGGCCGGTGCGCTTTTCTTCTGCGAGCTTTTCTTCTTCAATGTAGGGCACGAGATGCGCGACGGCTTGTTTCATCACGCGGGCAGACTTCACCACTTGCGGCAAAAACATTTTGCCCTGACCAAACAGATCACCGACGATATTCATGCCATCCATCAGCGGACCTTCAATCACATGAATCGGACGACCGCCACGATCTGCCACCTGCTGACGTGCTTCTTCAGTATCTTCAACAATCCACTGAGTAATGCCGTGAATGAGCGCGTGTGATAAACGTTTTTCAACGGGATTTTCACGCCAAACTAAATTTTGTTCTTCTTTTTTATCGCCAGCTTTCAAGGTTGCGGCTAATTCGATCATGCGCTCAGTCGCGTCTTCACGACGATTTAACACGACATCTTCAGCACGCTCGCGCAACTCAGGATCGAGGTCATCGTAAACACCAACCATGCCCGCATTCACGATACCCATGCTCATACCTGCACGAATAGCGTGATACAAAAACACCGTATGAATAGCTTCGCGCGCAGGATCATTGCCACGGAAAGAAAAGCTCACATTCGACACGCCACCACTGATTTTTGCGTGTGGAAGATTTTCACGTATCCAACGAGTAGCTTCGATAAAATCAACGGCGTAATTGTTATGCTCTTCAATACCGGTAGCGATGGCAAAAATATTCGGATCGAAAATAATGTCTTCGGGTGGGAAACCCACTACTTCGGTCAGCATGCGATAGGCGCGCTCACAAATTTCAATCTTGCGCTGATAGGTATCGGCCTGACCTTTTTCATCAAAGGCCATCACTATCACTGCTGCGCCATAGCGGCGACAAAGTTTGGCTTGACGCTGAAACTCTTCCTCACCCTCTTTGAGCGAAATCGAATTAACAATCGCCTTGCCCTGAACGCACTTCAAGCCTGCTTCGATCACTGACCATTTGGACGAGTCGATCATGATGGGTACACGAGCGATATCGGGCTCTGAGGCAATCAAATTTAAGAAGCGCGTCATTGCCGCCACCGAATCCAGCATGGCTTCATCCATGTTGATGTCGATGATCTGCGCGCCGTTTTCAACTTGTTGTCTAGCGACGGCTAAGGCTTCTTCGTACTGCTCATTCAAAATCATGCGCGCGAAGGCTTTTGATCCAGTAACGTTGGTTCGCTCGCCTACATTAACGAACAGGGAATCTTCATCAATGACGTAAGGCTCTAAGCCCGACAAACGCATGTGATGTAAATGCGTTGGAATAACCCGCGGAGGAATACTTTTTACCGTATCAGCGATGGCCTTAATATGCTCTGGCGTGGTGCCGCAGCAGCCGCCTGCGATGTTTACGAATTCACTTTCGGCAAAATCTTTGAGCAGCGACGATGTGACATCCGGCGTTTCATCGAAACCAGTGTCCGACATGGGATTGGGCAAACCTGCGTTGGGATAGATACAGACGAAGGTCTCGGCGATCTTTGATAACTCTTCAGCATAGGGGCGCATCAATGCTGCACCTAATGCGCAATTGAGGCCTATGGTTAAGGGTCGCGCGTGACGCACAGAATTCCAAAAGGCCGTTACCGTTTGCCCCGACAACACGCGACCTGATGCATCGGTCACGGTTCCGGAAATCATAATCGGTAGCTTTTGGTGGGTCTCTTCAAAGAACTGATCAATCGCAAATAGCGCAGCTTTACAGTTGAGCGTGTCGAATACAGTTTCTACTAACAGCACATCTGAGCCACCTTCAACCAGCGCACGAACCTGATCATGATAAGCAGCCACCAATTGATCGAAGGTTACATTACGCGCGCCGGGGTCATTCACATCCGGTGAAATCGATGCAGTCTTGGGAGTGGGACCGAGTGCACCAGCAACAAAGCGCGGCTTGTCCGGTGTTGAATATTTATCGCAGGCCGCGCGTGCAATGCGTGCGGCATGAAGATTCATTTCATACGCCAGGTTCGCCATATGATAATCATCTTGCGCAATCGTCGTCGCACCAAAGGTATTGGTTTCGATGAGATCGGCACCGGCCTCGAGGTATTGTTCGTGTATCTCTTGAATGACGTGCGGCTGAGTTAACGTGAGCAATTCATTATTACCCTTAACAAAAATCTCTTTACCTGGAACAGAGAAATCGGCAAAGCGCGTCCCACGATAATCTTCCTCCGTTAGCTTATAACGTTGAATCATCGTGCCCATCGCACCATCAAGAATCAGGATGCGCTGAGACAGCAATTGTCGTAAGTGAGCTTCGGTGGTTGTGATCGCGTCGCGTTTCATGAACTGGTATCGGTAGTGCGCAAATAAAAAACCCGGCCTGCAAAGCGAAGCCGGGTATGCGCGCCGCTTTAGCAGTATTTATTGAGAGCCTTGATGCATCTCGGCGCCCGCAAGCTGGATTTTGACTGGTTTAATCAAATCGGCGCTAACGAATTATACGGGAATTCACTTTGGAATTTGTAAGCACTGCCCAGGCTCCATAGCAAAACCCTGAATAAACTGTGCTGCCGAAAGACGCTTACCACCTGGCTTTTGTAACTCCAATAATTTCAGGGCGCCAGAACCACATGCGACGACGACTCCTTCAGAGCTGGCCGACAGAATTTCACCCGGCTTTCCCTTGGCCTCGACTGCACTTGCTTGCCAGATTTTTACCGTCGTGTCATGTAAGTGCGCCACCGCTCCGGGAACAGGATTGAAAGCATGAATGCGTCGCAGCAAAGTCAGCGCAGGCAAACGAAAATCCAGATCAGCTTCCTGCTTTGAAATTTTTGCTGCGTAAGTCATGCCCTCGGCGGGCTGGGCTTGCGCCAACAAGCCGCCTTGCTGCAGTTTGTTAAGCGCCTCAACAATCAACTCACCACCCATTGCGGCAAGGCGGTCATGCAATAAGCCGGTCGTATCGGTTGGGTTAATACGCTCGCTTCGCATCAGCAACATCGGGCCGGTATCTAAGCCCTCATCCATTTGCATGATCGTAATGCCAGTTTCACTGTCACCTGCTTCGATGGCACGATGTATCGGTGCTGCTCCGCGCCAACGCGGTAACAGGGAAGCATGAATATTCAAACAACCCATGGGCGGTATGGACAATATGGATGCAGGAAGAATCAAACCACAGGCGGCTACCACCATCACTTGATGTTCTGTGGCTTTGAGCTGCCCATGCGCCGCAGCGGCTTCCTCAGGATATTTACCATCTAAGCGTAACGATACGGGCTGAGCAACCGGCATTCCATGCTTTAGTGCATAGCTCTTAACGGGGGAGGGCTGCAATTGCATCCCGCGTCCCGCAGGGCGATCGGGCTGAGTCAGCACCAGGGGAATCTCAAAACCAGCCTCATGCAGACGCGAAAGCGCAACTGCAGCGAACTCGGGTGTGCCGGCAAAAATAACTTTCATGCTGTGATTATAGGTGCGGGCTGAACGCCGGACTTTGGGAGATGCTAATTTATTGCGTATTTTATGGCGAGCCAGCGTAGCTGTGCAACGCGGGGCCAAGTAAATTAAGAGCTTAGCATCGGCCCATTAATCGAGAAATATCTGGTTTTTATTTAATCAGTGCGTACTTAGCAATTAGCGAGCGCCCAGCGGTTGGCGTTCCTTTTTTAGTTCTCGCTCTTCTTTGAGTAACTTACTTTTAATGCGATTACGTTTGAGTGGTGACAGATATTCAACAAACACCGTACCTTTCAGATGATCCATCTCATGTTGCACACAGACTGCGAGCAAGCCGTCCGCTTCGAATTCATGCGAATGGCCATCTACATCGCAAGAGCGAACGCGCACTCGCGAGGGTCGCTCAACGCCATCGTAAATTCCCGGTACAGAGAGACAACCTTCCTCGTACACCTGATGGTCGTCACTGGCCCAAACAATCTGCGGATTAATTAAAACACGCAATTGATCACGCGTATCAGAGGTATCAATAACAATCACTTGTTGATGCACGTCGACCTGCGTCGCAGCTAAGCCTATCCCTGGTGCTTCGTACATAGTCTCCGCCATGTCAGCAATCAACTGCTTTAAGCGATCATCAAAATCTGTCACAGGCTTGGCAAGCTTATGCAAGCGCGGATCGGGATAGCGAAGGATAGATAAGAGGGCCATACAACTTTTGCGCAACAAACGAAATAAATAAGGGATTGCAGCTCGTATGTGATGAGGAGCTCGCGCAAAATTCGCGTCTACTTCCACTTAATCAGATGCTTGCTTAATCCCGAGGAAAATTTAATGAAAAAGTTTAGCACAGCAGTGCTACTCACCGTTTTGCTGACTGGCTTTTTACCCATGCATGCAGTATGGTCAGCCGACACCTGTGATTGGGCTCCGAACGCACCTGACAAACATCAAGTAACCGCTGGTGACACCTTGTGGGATATCGCTTCCCTTTTCTTGAATAACCCGTGGTGCTGGCCCCAAGTGTGGAAGCCAAACAAAATCTAATCCCTAACCCGCACTGGATTTACCCCGGCCAACTTATCGTACTCAATCGCTTGAGTGGCTCGCTTAGTCTTGAAGCAGACAGCTCTGCACCCTTGCAGCATCTGGGGCCGACGATACGAAGCACACCGATCGATCGCTCCCCGCTGCCGCTGCTCTCTGAAAAATTACAAAGTCTATTTGCACGAACACCGCTAATTAGCACCGATGCGCTGCCCAATGTACCGACCATTCGTGACATTGAAAGCGGTCGAGTCATGGCAGGAAAAGGCGATAGCGTTTTTGTAATCGGCGATGTGGGATCTTACGAACAATTTGATGTATTTCGTGTCGAGCACTCCATTGTCGACCCCGATACAAAGCGGCCTTTGGGTGTAGCGGGCCTAAATATAGGTCGCGTTCGCCTGAGTCAACACAGCGGGGCTATACATAAATTTCAAATAACTCGTTCAGAAAAAGAATTAAGTACGGGCGACAAGCTAGTGCCCGCCAACGATTCAAATCTCGCACCACTATTTCCGCATCCCGGCAAAATCGTTGACGGTAAGCTCGCTGCGATTTTGCACGATGGCCGTTGGGCCAGAATGCATGACATCGTGGTGATTAATCGTGGCTCGGTGGATGGACTCGATCCCGGTAGCGTGGTGAAGGTGGTTCGGCAAGTTAGAATCCGTCGTAATGAAAACCCTTTATCAATTCCGCTCAACGACAATAAGCAAGTCATTGGAACTTTACTGGTCTTCAAAGTACAAGAAAGAATCTCTCTCGCCATGATCATGCAAGCGCGCGACGCCATCACCATTGGCGACTCAATCATTTCACCCGTCACGGAAGCACCATGACACACACCGAGGGTCTCGCTGACTGGCTAAGGCTCATTCTGACTGAAGGTGTGGGGCCACAAACTGCACGCGAATTGCTGAGTCATTTTGGCTTGCCAGAAAATATTTTCGGCGCTAACTATTCGGCGCTACAAAAATGTGTGAATGAAAAACTCGCACTAAAGCTTAGCTCAGCACCCGATGATCATATTCGTGAGCAAATCGATGCCACGCTGGAGTGGTGCAAGCACCCTGGTAATCAGGTGCTTACGTTTGCCGATGCCAATTACCCCACCTCTCTGCTTACTATTGCTGATCCACCGCCAGTGTTGTACGTCAAAGGCCGCGCAGAATTATTGAATCGAAAATCGATCGCAATGGTAGGTAGCCGCAACGCCACTTTGCAAGGCATACAAAACGCGCGCCGCTTTGCGCACGTACTAAGTACTGCGGGTCTGACAGTTGTTTCAGGTCTTGCGTTAGGTATCGACGGCGCAGCACATGAGGGCGCGCTGAGTGAAATCGCTACAGAAGGATCCACCGTTGCCGTCACAGGCACGGGCCTTGATTTGGTGTATCCCGCCAAACATCGCGAGCTGGCACATCAAATCGCCGTTCACGGATGTTTGGTGAGCGAGTACCCGCTGGGCACACCGGGCATTGCATCCAATTTCCCGCGTCGCAATCGCATCATCAGCGGTTTATCGCAAGGTGTTTTAGTGGTCGAAGCGGCCGCTCAATCCGGTTCACTTATTACAGCTCGTAGCGCGCTTGAGCAAGGGCGCGATGTCTTTGCAATTCCTGGTTCTATTCATTCGCCACTTTCGAAAGGATGTCATCAGCTGATTCGACAAGGAGCAAAACTTGTAGAGTCTGCGCAAGACATCCTCGAAGAAATTCATCTTCAAAACACGCCATTAAAAGAAAAATTCTCGCCGCCGCATGTCGCTGTAAACGCTGCTGTAAATTCTGTAAATCCGTCTACGCTAACAAATCAACTACTGAATGCAGCGGGACATGATCCCGTCAGCGTTGATGAGTTAATCATGCGAACCGGACTCACTATGTCCGAGGCTCAAGCAGGCTTGCTTGAACTAGAGCTAGAAGGTCGTATAGAAAGACTTGCTAGCGGGATGTATCAAGCGCTTCATTAAAAAATCGTAATAAAGTGCATTAAAACTTCCCACAAAGTGCGCGTCGGTTTAAACAACGCTATTACCGCTTCATTTATATCGCTCTGGATCGCACAAGCGAACTATATGCGGTCTAAATTCGATATTAATTTGGCTGCAAATACGGCGAAAGTGCGTGAAATTTATAAAAAGCTGCCGATTAATAAATAGTTCTTGAAGTTTTTTTACCTTCATGCTTGTGCGTCGGCGCAGATGCAGCTACATTACGAATATGTTTGAGGTCCTCGTTTATTTATACGAAACCTATTACCGACCTGATGCGTGTCCAGATTCAGTTGCACTGGCCAAGAAATTATCAGCGGTAGGTTTCGAAGAAGAAGAAATCTCGCGCGCACTCGGGTGGTTGACCGATCTCGCCGAGACGACCAATGAGATATTTAGCCAGCAGGCACGACAAACCGCGTTTTCATTTGGTTTTCGCGTTTATGCAGAGCGCGAATATGAGTTGCTGGGATCGGCAGCTATTGGCTTCGTCGAATTTCTTGAGTCGGCCGATGTCATCAATGCCCTGCAACGCGAGATCGTTCTCGAGCGTGCCTGTGCAGTCAATGAATCCCCCATATCGTTAGACAAACTTAAAGTGATCGTACTGATGGTGCTTTGGAGTCAAGGCAAAGAACCCGACGGACTGATGTTCGACGAACTCTTTTTTGACGACGAAGATTCCAGCCCGCCCGTTTATCACTGACCCGCTTTTCTGGCTGCCTACTCGTAGCCTTTTTCCATCATTTCGTCGACACGTTGCTAACGAACCCAAGCGGCTCATCATTGCGGAATTGGCAACAGCCCGCGCCTCCGATTTGTCTCCAAACCCTGAGCTAACGCGACTAACTAACTATGGCTCGCTTGCGAAGTCAGCGATAACACGCTTATCATTGGCCGCACTAGCGCCGTCGTTATCAAAACGTCAGCGCGCGTAACTTGCTATAACACTGCCTAAATGGTGAGTAATTACCCGCCAAATAGGCAAATGCCCTACTAATGTCGCCCCTAGATCCGGAAAAATCATGACCAAAGCACTCATCATTGCTGAGAAGCCCTCTGTCGCGAATGACATCGCGAAGAGCCTCGGCGGCTTCACTAAGCACGATGAGTACTTTGAATCCGACGACTACGTGCTGTCATCAGCCGTCGGCCACCTGGTCGAAATCGCGGCCCCCGAAGAACATGACGTCAAGCGTGGCAAATGGTCATTTGCAAATTTGCCAATGATCCCGCCGTACTTTGCGTTAAATCCCATACAAAAAACTGAATCACGCCTCAAGCTCCTTAACAAATTAATCAAACGCAAAGATGTGGGCGAACTGATTAATGCTTGCGACGCGGGGCGCGAAGGCGAGTTGATTTTCCGTTTGATTGTTCAGTACGCAAAAGCCAAGCAACCCGTCAAACGCTTATGGCTGCAATCGATGACTCAGGGCGCGATTCGCGATGCCTTTACTCACTTAAGAGAAGATGGCGACATGCTGCCGTTGGCCGACGCTGCACGCTGCCGCAGCGAAGCGGATTGGCTGATCGGTATCAATGGCACGCGCGCCATGACGGCCTTCAACTCAAAAGAAGGTGGCTTCTATTTAACAACGGTCGGTCGTGTACAAACACCGACCTTGTCTATCGTTGTCGAGCGCGAAGAAAAAATCAAACAATTCATCTCGCGCGACTATTGGGAAGTGCGTGCCGAATTCGTGTGCGCTGCCGGAGTATATGAAGGTCGTTGGCTAGACACGAAATTCAAGAAAGATGACATCGACCCCGAACGACGCGCCGAGCGACTCTGGAGCAAAGCAGCCGCCGATTCGATTGTCGCTGCCTGCCGCGGAAAAATAGGTAACGTCAGCGAAGAATCCAAACCCAGTACGTCAATGGCGCCCGGATTATTTGACCTCACCAGCTTGCAGCGTGAAGCGAATGCGCGCTTTGGTTTCTCTGCCAAGAACACGCTGGGCTTAGCGCAAGCGCTGTACGAGCGCCATAAGGTACTGACTTACCCTCGTACCGATTCACGGCATCTGCCTGAAGACTATATCGCGACCGTTAAGCAAACGGTTGAGACGCTGGGCGAGAGTAATAATTACTATCCACTCACAGCGCAAATTTTAAAGAGTGGCTGGATTAAACCGAACAAACGCATCTTCGATAATACGAAAATCAGTGATCACTTTGCGATCATCCCAACCACGCAATATCCTAAGAATTTGTCTGAGCCCGAACAAAAGCTATATGACTTAGTTGCACGACGTTTCATGGCGGTTTTTTATCCAGCGGCAGAGTATCTGGTTACAACACGCTTTACCGAAGTCTCAGGACACCAATTCAAAACCGAAGGCAAGATACTTACCAACCCAGGTTGGTTGGCCGTATACGGCAAAGAAGCCGCGGAGCACAGCGGCAAAGAAGGTGAGACCACCGGAACACTCGTCGCCGTTGCCAAGGATGAGAAAGTAAAAACCGACAAGCTGGATGCCAATGCCTTAGTTACTAAACCACCCGCACGCTATTCAGAAGCAACGCTGCTGTCAGCGATGGAAGGCGCAGGAAAACTAGTTGATGACGAAGAATTGCGTGATGCCATGGCGGGCAAAGGCTTGGGCACACCAGCCACGCGCGCTGCGACCATCGAAGGACTGTTGAAGGAAAATTATTTAGTGCGGGAAGGTCGCGAACTCATACCGACAGCCAAAGCATTTCAATTAATGACGCTACTGCGTGGCTTAGGTGTTTCTGAGCTCACCGCACCTGAGCTCACTGGCGAGTGGGAATTTAAGCTCGCGCAAATGGAACGCGGCGGTATTAGCCGTGAAGAGTTCATGCGCGAAATTGCGCAGATGACGCAAACTATCGTCAAGCGCGCCAAAGAATATGATAACGACACCATACCAGGCGACTACGCCACACTGACCACCCCCTGCCCAAATTGCAAATCTGTCGTCAAAGAAAACTACCGTCGCTTCGCATGCACCAAGTGTGAATTCTCTATGAGTAAAACTCCAGGCGGACGTCAATTTGAAGTGGCTGAAGTCGAAGAGCTTTTAACTAATCGCACTATTGGACCGCTGCAGGGTTTTCGTTCCAAGATGGGACGACCCTTTGCCGCCATCTTAAAAATATCGCGCGATGAGGAAATACAAAACTTCAAACTCGAATTTGATTTTGGCCAGAGTAATGACGATGATGAAAATGCAGAACCCGTCGACTTTACAGGTCAGACCGTATTGGGCGCCTGTCCTAAATGCGGCAGCAACGTGTATGAAATGGGCTTGGCCTATACCTGTGAAAAAACGGCAGCCAGACCGAAGGCTTGCGATTTCCGTAGCGGCCGCATCATTCTTCAGCAAGAAATTCTGCCTGAGCAGATGGTTAAATTGCTCAATGATGGCCGTACTGATTTATTACCGGGATTCGTCTCTCAGCGTACACGTCGACCTTTTAAAGCGTATCTAGCCAAAGGTAAAGATGGCAAAGTGAGTTTTGAATTCGAGCCGCGCAAAGGCAAACCAGCGGCTGAAAAATCTACTGGTGATGATGGTGATGACGCACCAACAACGGCAAAGAAAACGGCAGCGAAAAAAGCTGTTGCAAAAAAGGTGAGTAGTAAAACTGCTGCTAAAAAAGCCCCGGCTAAAAAAGTGGCTGCTAAAAAGGCAGTCGCCAAAAAGGCTGTGGCAAAAAAAGCCAGCGCTAAAAAAGGGACTTAGGGAGATACTGATTTATTGTGAATTTTATGGCTAGCCAGCGCAGCTGTGCGACGCGGGGTCAAGTTAATCAACGTGTTAGCCATGTTCATTTACCCGAGAAACGTCTCGCTTTCATTTACTTAGTACTGTCATAGTACACGTCGCCAATGTCTCGCCTTTAATTTATGAATCACGCCAGCTCTTTCGCAGCGCTATCGCGCGCCTCCATACAATCATTACGCGCCTCACGTATTCGTGAGGTAGCGAATGCAGGCATGGGTCGTAGCGATGTACTCCCCTTTTGGTTTGGCGAGCCGGATGAAGTCACTCCCGCATTCATTCGCGATGCAGCCAAGCAATCTTTAGATGCGGGCGAAACTTTTTACACGCAAAATTTTGGCCTGCCCGCACTGCGAGAAACGCTCGCTGCGTATTCGTCACGCCTGCACAGACCGACTCAAGCAAGTTCGATTGCGCTGACTTCATCGGGCGTATCTGCGCTCATGCTGACCGCACAATTACTACTCAATCCGGGCGATCGTGTCGTGATCGTTACTCCGCTGTGGCCAAATTTGGTTGAGATTCCAAAAATTCTCAGCGCAGAGGTTGTCACGGTATCGCTACAACTGAATACGAAAAAAACTAATCCCATATGGGAGTTGGATTTAGATGAATTATTAGCCGCACTAACGCCGGATACAAAAGCCTTACTGTTAAATTCGCCCAATAATCCTACTGGCTGGGTGATCACCCGTGAACAACAAAACGTCGTACTAGCGCATTGCCGTAAACACGGCATCTGGCTCATCGCCGATGATGTGTATGAACGCCTAGTTTACGATCAGCCACCCGACACACCGCCGTGTGCGCCGTCATTTCTGGATTTAGCTGAACCCGATGAGCGCGTAGTTTCTATCAATAGTTTTTCTAAGTCGTGGTTAATGACAGGTTGGCGCTTGGGTTGGATACAAGCGCCTGAATCTCTCATCGCCGATTTAGGCAAACTGATCGAATACAACACCTCCTGCGCGCCGGGTTTTGTGCAGCAAGCGGGTATCGTGGCGATCGAGCGCGGCGAAGAAATTATCAGCCACACGCTTGAACGCTATACACGCGCACGCAATTACTTGTACGAACAACTCTCGAGGCCTTTTTTCCGAGAAGCAGGCATCATTGCACCACTTCCCAGAGGAGCTATGTACCTGTTCTTCAAAATTAAGGGTGAGACAGATTCACTCGCGCTATGCAAACAACTGGTTGCAGAAGCCGGCATAGGCTTAGCGCCCGGTAGCGCGTTTGGACCCGAAGGTGAAGGCGCTATACGTTGGTGCTTTGCTAGCTCGCTCGATAAACTCGAACTCGGTGTTCAACGATTAGAAAATTTTATGAAGCACCGCACAGCTTAAATACCTGCTTATTTTTCACGCCCCTATTACTAATAAATAGTTTCCGGAGACATCATGAGTCAACGTATCAAAACGGCCATTTCAGGCAGCTTACCTAAACCCGCATGGCTAGCAGAACCAGAAAAGCTCTGGGCGCCGTGGCAGTTGCAAGGTGAAGCACTGGAGCAAGCTAAAGCGGATGCGATGCGACTGGCTGTGGACGATCAACTGCGTGCTGGCATCACCGTGATTGGTGATGGCGAGCAAACTCGTCAGCATTTCGTCACCACGTTTATTGAACATCTCGGCGGCGTAGATTTTGTTAATAGAAAAACCGTACGTATTCGAAATCGTTATGACGCCGATGTCCCGGTTGTGATTGATAAAGTAGTGCGCACGAAATCCGTCTTTGTTGAAGATGCTAAGCGCCTGCGGAAATTAACTAAAGGCCCGATCAAGTTCACACTGCCAGGCCCAATGACGATGATCGATACGCTGTTCGACGATTATTACAAAAGCCGCGAAAAGCTAGCTTGGGCTTTTGCTGAAATCCTGAATCAAGAAGCGCTTGAACTGGCCGCAGCAGGTATCGATGTCGTGCAATTCGATGAACCCGCATTTAATGTATTTTTTGATGAAGTGCGTGATTGGGGTGTAAAAACCTTAGAGCGTGCCGCACAAGGTTTAAGCTGTAAATCAGCTGTGCATATCTGCTACGGCTATGGCATCGAAGCCAACATCAAATGGAAACAAGGCCTAGGCGAAGAGTGGCGTCAGTATGAACATGTATTTCCGCTCCTAGCGAATAGCACGATCGATCAAGTCAGTTTGGAGTGCCAGAATTCGCGCGTGCCCATGGAATTAATCGCCATGCTAAAAGGCAAAGACGTAATGGTGGGTGCTATTGATGTAGCGACATCTACCGTAGAAACGCCTGAGCAAGTCGCTGATGTGCTGCGTCGCGCGTTAAAGTATGTCGATGTCAAACACATCCATGGCTGTACTAACTGTGGCTTAGTGACACTGCCACGCGATATCGCCGCGGCTAAATTGCAGGCCTTGGCAGCCGGCGCTGATTTGCTCAGCAAAGAACTCGGCCTCGATTAATCGCAATGAAATCTGTACCGGCACTGAGTGCCGGTACAATACGGCCATGGATGTCACCCTCACCGAACTAGAAGAAGCCATTAACTATTGGCGTCGCATGCGGCCCTCGACCGGGGAAGAGCGCGCGCTCTCGCCCGAAGTTAATGCCCTTGCGGATGCTTATGCGCTGATGATTTTTGAACGTGCGCGCGTTTTACCTTTGACGTCTCTAAGTAGCGAGGCACTTGCTTTGATTGAAGCCTGGCGCGCATCTGCTAAAGGTCACGCAGCCTGATGCCTTTGTTGTCGCTGCGTTCCAGCTTTAGCGCGGTCTGCCTTGCCTATCGATGAATTAAGCTTGGTCGATGCCGCTATGTCTGCAGCATTCTCTTGATTCATACTCCCCAACCATTCGTTCAATAATGCACTCAGACGCTCCGGCGAAATTCTGTGTGTCGCATCCGTTTTAGCGTACAGCCAATCCGATAGCGCTAGAAAGCGTGCAAACGGCGCATCAGCCAATACCGCAGGCAGTAGCGATTTGAAGCGCCCGCTATTTGCAACCAAATCCCAATAACGAGCAAACCGAATTAATCGCTGCATGGCATTGAAATCAATGCGGTCGGTCGCCAAGATTGTATAAGGCGGTGACGAATCAAATATCAGCCCATAGTTTTTAGTATGACGACTAATCGGCGCACCGCGCAATCGCTTCAAGATACCAAATTGAATTTCGTGTGGTTGCAGTGCCACGAGTCGATCGAATCCCCGCGCAAAACTTTCCATGTCTTCACCCGGCAAACCTGCAATCAAATCCACATGTAAATGCGCGTGAGTTTCTTCACGCAGCCAACGCAAATTCTCAGCGGCTTTTTCATTATTTTGTTTTCGACTAATTAAACCCTGCACTTCGACGTTGAAGGTTTGTATCCCTATTTCAAACTGCAATGACCCGGCCGGAAACTGTTGCACCATATCTTTTAAAGAATCGGGCAAATGATCGGGTACCAATTCAAAATGCGCGAACACGGGATCGGTTGGATTGGCCTCTAACTTATTAAGGAAAAACTGCAAAATGCGTCGACTATTAGCGATATTTAAATTGAAGGTGCGATCGACAAATTTAAACTCGCGCACTCCGCGCGTATAGAGACCTTCTAACTCTCCCAGCAACTCATCCAGGGGAAATGGCCAAGCCGTTTTATCCAACGCAGACAAACAAAATTCACATTTAAACGGGCAGCCACGCGAGGCTTCGACATACACCTTTCGATGAGCGATGTCGTGCTCGGTGTAATGCGCATATGGATACGCAATTTGCTCAAGAGGAGGCTGCTCGCCTGCATGGATTTTCATTAAGGGCTTAGGTCCGTGCAGAATCGCGGCACACAAGCTTGTAAAGGTAATGTCACCCCAACCCGTCACTACATAATCGGCCAGTTTAACGATGGCTTGCTCTTCGGGCTCATAGGAGACTTCCGGCCCACCTAGCACGATGATTACTTCTGGCGCCACGCGCTTGAGTAGCGCAACGATATGAGTAATCTCATCCACGTTCCAGATGTACACCCCAAAACCAATGATAGTGGGCTGATGTGCCAACAGTTTTTCGACGATGTCAGCTGCGCGAACGCCGATCACAAATTCCTGAATTTGTGTAATCGGAGCCAACTCTCCCATGTTAGCCATCAGATAGCGTAGCCCTAACGATGCGTGAGAAAAGCGCGCATTCAACGTGCTCAGGATGATGCTCATACGGCGCGCTCTGCTTCCTGTAATTGTCGCCACATGACTTTGCCGGTGGCTGATTTTGGTAATGCATCAACAAAACTAACGGCTCGAGGCACTTTGTACGCAGCCATTTGTGTTCGTGCCCATTCCATTAAACTTTCTCCGCTTAAATCACAACCCGGTTTTTTTACCACGACCGCTTTAACTGTCTCGCCACGATAATCATCTTGGGTAGCGATGATGCAGCATTCTTGTATCTCAGGATGCTTGTACATCATTGCTTCAACTTCTGCTGGCCACACTTTGAAACCACTCGCATTGATCATGCGCTTTAGTCTGTCAGTAAAGAAGAAAAAGCCTTCGTCATCGCGATAACCTAAGTCACCCGAGCGAAAGAATTTTTTGCCATCTATTTCAATGAATGCCTCACGAGTTTTTTGTTCATCGCCCCAATAACCCACTAACACCTGCGGTCCATGAATAATGATTTCACCTATTTCATTCGCTGGTAATTCACGATGTGTTTCGGGATCGATGATGCGCGAATCCACATTGAAAATCGGGATGCCCAAACATTGCTGTTTAAGTCGCTGTATAGGATTGGAGTGTGAGGTCGCAATCGTTTCTGATAACCCATACCCTTCCATGTAGCGTAAGCCCGTCATATCGAGTAGCTTTTGCGCTATGGCAGCTGGCATTGCCGCACCACCACCAGACACACGCTTCAAACTCGTAATGTCATAGTTGGCCAATTGTGGATTCGATAAAAAGTCAATCATCATGGTCGGTATGCTGGTCCAACTCGTGACTTTGTGTTTCGTGATCAGTTGACCCGCAAGTTCGCGATCCCAACGCGGCATGATGATCAAGGTCGCACCTGCGTAAATGGCCGCGTTCATACTGATTTGCATACCGGTGACATGAAACAACGGCAGAGAGAGCAAAACCACATGATCAGGCGAACCCGCGCCAGCCCACATCGCGCCACTCATCGCGTTGTACATTACTGCGCTGTGGGTATGCATACAACCTTTAGGACGACCCGTAGTGCCTGAGGTATAGGGCATGCAAGCCAAGTCATCGGGGCCGGCTAAGGCTGTGTCAGGCACACCCCCTTGTGCAAGTGCATTATTCCATTCGATGAGTCTGTCGTCTTGCAGCTTATGCCGAGACGCGCTAACCCAATTTGGCGCTTCCTTATCGTCACCCGTCAGATAGTCGGCGTAACAGGCCACGATAATGCGGCGCAAATTTGTATCGCCTAACAGAGGGGAGGTTTGAGGTAAGAGCTCTTGCGAAGAGATGGCTATTTCTGCACCGCTATCTTCAACGGTATGCCGTAACTCATCCGTCAACAACATGGGATTAACAGGTACGACTATGGCGTCAGCACGCAAGATGGCATAAAACGCAATGACAAATTGCGGACTGTTTTGCATCTGTAAGAGTATGCGGTCGCCGCGTTTGACTCCACACTGCTGCAAATAACCCGCTAATAAATCCACGTCTGCTTTAAGCGCCCTGTAAGTGATTTGTCGTCCAAAAAAAACGAGCGCTGTTTTTTCTGGATACCTGAGCGCCGAGATATCGAGGTTAGCTACCAGCGTAGTTTGAGGCGTAGTGAGCGTGAGCGGAAGACCAGCCGGCCAATGGGGGAAGTGTTCTTTATTCATTCTCTTTGGCGTCATCAAGCGCAGGGATAAGCCCAGCCGGCATCTAGGGTGGGACGATTATAGGGGAGAGTGTCGGTGACCCATAATCCTTAAAAAGTATCGCCACCGATGCGTAAAATTATCTATTTGGCATTGTCAAACGGCTTCAGATCAACTTTTTGCTGCTCCGCACAAAAAAAGCTTGACACGCCATCTCATCGCCCTAAAATACGATTTATTGCAGCGCACAAAATACGGCGCCGCTGAGACGAATTATTCGAATTCATCATTTTAGGGAGAAACGCCATGTTTACATCCGCAACCCAATTATCCAACGCCACCAAGGCAAGCATTGATTCTCATCTGGCCGCTTTGAACGAGTTTGCCGCCAAAGCACTGACCACCGTCGCCGAAGTCGCCGAACTGAATATGGCCACTGCCAAAGCATCGCTGGAGCACGTATCAGCAGCAACACAACAAGTATTGGCTGCTAAAGATGCGCAAGAAGTCATGCAACTGACGTCTGCACAGGCGCAACCGAGCGCAGAAAAAGCGCTAGCCTACGGTCGCCAATTGGCCAGTATTGCTTCGAAAACCCAAGCAGAACTCGCTAAAGCGACTGAAGCACAAGTGGCCGAAACTTCACGTCAGGTTAACAAACTGATCGATGAATTGTCTAAAGCCGCACCAGCCGGTTCAGAGAAAGCGATTGAAATGCTGAAAGCCAGCGTCGCCAACAGCCACAACGCTTATGAGCAACTGAGCAAAGCTACCAAGCATGCGATTGAAACGATAGAAGAAAATATTACTGAATCAACGAAGCACTTTGCTTCAACGACTCAGAAGCCTACTCGCAGCAAGAAGCAATAATTTATAAGAGTAAAAGCGTACGAACGAAAAGAGCCGCAGTCGCGGCTCTTTTTACTTTGTGCGGCTCATAGCGAGTGAGACCGCTTCGGCTATTCGAATACCATCAATCGCTGCCGACATAATGCCGCCCGCATAACCCGCGCCCTCACCCGCAGGATAAAGTCCCCGTGTATTGATACTCTGAAAATCAGCACCGCGACGCACTCGCACAGGAGATGAAGTACGCGTTTCAACACCGGTTAGTACAGCATCATTCATCGCAAAACCACGTATCTGGCGATCAAAGGCTGGTAGTGCTTCGCGTATGGCTTCTATCGCATACGAGGGCAAGGCAGTGTCTAGCTTTCCCAAGCTCACTCCAGGTTGATACGACGGCAGCACCTCACCAAAAACTTGTGATGATTTCCCTGCAATGAAATCACCGACTAACTGACCGGGTGCGTTGTAGTTAGATCCGCCCAACACATACGCACGCGACTCGAGTTCACGCTGAAAATCAATGCCTGCGAGCGGACCATCAGGGTAATCTTCAGGCGTTATGCCCACCACAATGCCTGCATTCGCATTACGCTCATTACGCGAATACTGACTCATACCATTGGTGACTACTCGCCCAGTCTCTGACGTTGCTGCGATCACCGTGCCGCCCGGGCACATACAAAAGCTATATACCGACCGGCCGTTACTCGCGTGATGAACTAATTTGTAATCTGCCGCGCCCAGTATCGGATTGCCCGCACTCACACCATAGCGCGCTCTGTCTATTAAGGATTGTGGATGCTCGATACGAAAACCAATTGAAAACGGTTTAGCTTCAACATGCACACCACACCGATGCAGCATCTGAAAGGTGTCGCGAGCACTATGACCAACGGCAAGCACCACATGATACGCAGGGATGTGCTCTCCGGTTGAAAGCACGACTCCGCGCATCTCTCCATCAACAATCTCTAAGTCATCCACTTTTTGTTCGAAACGAAACTCGCCACCCAATTCAATAATATTGGCGCGCATCTGTTCAAGCATTTTTACTAATCTGAACGTACCTATATGCGGCTTACTGACATACATAATTTCAGGTGGCGCATCGGCCTTTACAAATTCTTCAAGAACCTTGCGTCCGTAGTGTTGTGGATCGCTGACTTGCGTCCACAATTTGCCATCCGAAAAAGTACCGGCGCCACCTTCACCAAATTGCACATTCGATTCAGGATGTAATTCGCGCTTACGCCAGAGTCCAAAGGTATCTTTAGTGCGCTCTCTTACTTGTTTTCCACGTTCTATGATCAATGGCTTAAAACCGGCCTGCGCCAATATGAGCGCGGCAAATAATCCGCACGGACCAAATCCAATCACGATAGGACGCAACGATGGAGACTTGCCTGCCCGCGCAACAAACTGATAATCCATTGCCGGCGTGATACCCACTTTGCTGTTCGGCTTAAGCTTAGCTAATATGCCCGCTTCATCAGTAACTTCAACGTCCACCGTGTAGACCAAGTGAATGGCACTTTTTTTACGCGCATCGGCAGCACGTCGAAATATTCGGACCGCGAGTAACTGATCGTCGGCCACACCCAAACGCGCAAGCAAAGCCTCGCGCAGCGCGAAGTCGGGATGATTTAACGGTAATTGTAGGTCGGTGAGTCGCAGCATGAAAAAAGTCGGCGGCGACCCACTCGTTGAGCGAATGGGCCCCTCGCCAGTAGTGTGGGGCGGAGCAAGGCCTCATTTTACTTCTGCAAGGCCTGCTATTGGGCACTATCCTTCGACCCTAGTGTGCACAACCGCCCAAAAACACTTATTGGCCGTAAGCTGGAGGGCTTTTCTCGCCCATACCTCCGCCACTACTCGCACCTGAATCACTTTTACCGTGACTACCGGATTCAATGCTGCGGGTGGTGTCCTTCACCAATTGCTGTTGAGATTCAATAACGGCTAAGGTTTTAGTCGCGTAATTTTTTAATTCCATATCCTGCGCCTTTGCCCCAACCTGAAGCAGAAGTTTATGTTCGCCTTTACGAGCGCGCTCTGCAATTTGTTCGACGTACTGTTTATCAAATTTTTCACCCGACAATGACGTCAGTCGATTTTCCACCAGTTTCTGTTGTCGATCAGGCTCGGTGGGCAAGGTCATGCCTTTAATTTGAGCCAACTGTTTCAGCTCATCTAAGGCTTTGGTGTGATCATCCATCATTTTTTTTGCCAGTGTCTTTACCTGATCATTTTTAGATTTTTCTTCTGCAAGCTTGGCTGTATTAATCTCTGCAATATTTGCCTGCGCTAATTGCATAACCAATTTTTCATCAGCTTTATTAAATCGTGCTGTTGAACTAGCGCTACCCATCGTGGATGCGCCCGATGAGCTCTTGTTTGTCACATTGGTAGAGACGCCCATACCAGCGCTTTGAGGATAGACAAGTGACGTGTTGAGCATGAGCCCTCCGCCGAATAGCGCGATCAACGCCACGGATGAATACGACGATACGATTTTGGAAGACATAGGCTTTCTCCTAGGTTAAGCAGTACACAAACCAACGCTCTGAATAAGCAAAGCATGGAGGCGTGTGCAATTGACATGCCAAGGCAAGCCAGACCACAAATCAACGCGAAATGAGTCTTCGACCACTAGGAGTTGGAAAAAATTACCTACCTTTTGAAAAATTTACACAAACTGTGTAATGCCAGCAAATAACTACGTAAGGCCACGAAAAATTCAAAAGCTGCTTGTACATAAACAATGCCCCCCGATATCATGATCAGCTATGGCATTTTTACCTAATTAAACGACCTACATGAAATCTACACGTAAGAGTACTAGCAACACCCCCACTGAATCGTTTATTCGAGTTAAGCATTCCAAAGTACACGGGCAGGGCGTATTTGCTACTCGCAAAATTCCAGCGGGAACACAGATCATTGAATACCAAGGCAAGCGCATCACTGACAAACAAGCCGATAAACGCTTTGGACTAGACCCTGAAAATCCACATCACACGTTTTTCTTTAGTCTTGAAAGTGGAAAGCTCATTGATGGTGGAGATGAGGGAAATGATGCGCGCTGGATCAACCACGCCTGTGATCCGAATTGCGAAGCAAAAGAAGAAAAAGGCCGCGTATTCATACACGCGCTGAACGATGTTCGGCGCGGTGAAGAGTTATGTTACGACTACGGCCTAATCATTGATATGCGTATGACAAAAAAACTCAAGGCCGCCTATGAGTGCCGCTGCGGCTCAGCCAATTGTCGCGGCACCATGCTAGCGATTAAAAAGAAGTCTGGAGCAGCTAAGAAAAAAAAGTAACACTGGTCCTTCGTTCAATTGACAAAAAACCAGCTTTCCCCCTCCAACGCTACCAATGACCCAGATCCTCGCGCGCTAGATGAAGAAATTCTGTACGCATTGCAAGATTGGGTTGTAACTCACCCAACATAGCTGAGGTTACCGTTTCTTCACCGGCAGTTTTTATGCCACGACTTTCCATGCACAGATGGCGACAACGAATCACGACACCAACAGCTTTAGGTTGCAAACTTTCCATTAGCGCATTCGCGACTTGAATGGTGAGACGCTCTTGTACTTGCAATCGTTTTGAGAAACATTCAACTAAACGCGTAAGCTTGGATAGCCCAACGATTTTTCCATCTGGCATATAGCCAACTGTAGCCTTACCGAAGAAGGGGGCGAGATGATGCTCGCAATGGCTATACACAGGAATATTACGAACCACAATTAATTCGTTGTACTCCTCAGCGCCATCTTCAAATGCTTTTAAAACGTCTGCTGGATTCTGTCCGTAACCAGAAGTCCAATGCTTCCATGCCTTCGTAACTCGGGCCGGAGTTTCGATTAAACCTGGGCGATCGGGATCTTCTCCCAAGCTTTTAAGAAAGCGTCTCCAGTCATGCTCGTCGAAATTATCGGACATTAAAAATCTTTCAGTAAAAAGTAAGAAGGGGCTATTCGAACCAATGCGGCAACCCACTTTTCATGCTCATCCATCTATCTCAACTGTGATCGTACCCGAAATTTTCTTTTTGATTTGGTGACGGAAAAATGTTCGCCTCTTCGAGCTTGCTGTATGCTTTTCATGCGATTTACCACTCCACGCCAAAAATGCACGCTGAAAGGCGATGGTGCAAATGATCGCTCCTGAGATATCGCCCATGAACTAACCAATAAAACTCACATGACTATTAAGACCATACTCCTTACACGGATTCTTCGCCCCACAGTGATATTTGCTGCTACTTGTCTTTGCGCTTCAGCGATTGCTGCGCCTTTTGCCTATGTGCCAAATGAAAAATCCGGCACGATCTCTGTCATCGATACTGAGAATGACAGTGTCGTTGCTGAAATCAAAGCGGGAGACAAACCGCGAGGCTTAGCTGCTTCCAAAGATGGCAAGACTTTATATGTGAGTGATCAGCCCAATAACGTGCTGGTGAAAATCGATCTAGATCAACGCATTGCATCCGGTACGGTTGAGTTAGGCGAATCGCCTGAAGGTGTGTCGATATCACCCAATGGTAAGTGGGTTGCAGCAGCATCGGAGATTAGTAATTCAGTTAACTTTGTAAATACCGCGACTGGCCGCAAAGAATTTGCAATCAAAACACGCGGACAAAATCCTGAGCATGCGGTGTTTAGTCCCGATGGTAAATGGATGTTCGTATCAGCTGAAGAAGCAGACAGCGTTGACGTTATCGATCTCGCTAAACGCAAACAGGTGGCCTCAATCAAAGTCGGTAATCGTCCGCGCGGCATCGCTTTCCGCCCGGATAGCAAAGTTGCTTATGTCGCTTCCGAGCTGGTGAATACCGTGTATGTTATTGACGTGCTTAGCCGCAAAGTCATCAAGCAATTAAAAACCGGTAATTTCTGCAATGGAGTGACCGCATCACCAGACGGGACTCGAGTCTTTGTGACAAATGGCAAGGACGGCACCGTCTCAGCCATCGATACTTCGACGAATGAAATCATTGCCACCATTCCTGTGGGTAAACGTCCTTGGAATATGGCCATCACACCGGATAGTAAAAAGCTTTATGTGGCCAATGGTCGATCCAACTCAGTCTCTGTGATCGACGTGGTTGAGTTAAAAGCAATCGGCGAGATCCCGGTAGGAGATACTCCTTGGGGTGTAGTGATTAGATAATTATTTGAGAACTTCCCCGGGTCGGCTCAAATGATTGTGAATTTTAAAACCGTGTTTTAAATTACGCGTGTGGCCTATGCTTTTGTGTAGAGCTTTTTTCCGAATATGTGGAGGTTCTTTATCGGGGCCAATCTCTACATAGAAAAAAA
>Ga0214919_10003737_pt1 | contig 22709 bp, 21 predicted proteins | sample LL1503_MetaG_FD_177994 | JGI IMG/M metagenome (GOLD analysis project Ga0214919, IMG submission 177994) | Freshwater microbial communities from Lake Lanier, Atlanta, Georgia, United States - LL-1503 | ecosystem: Environmental > Aquatic > Freshwater > Lake | place: USA: Georgia | collected... | reverse complement strand
CTGCCGCCTCCGCCCCCGCATGCATAAAGTAATACAGCAATTAGCGTAATGAATGGGTATATAGAATACTTTTTCATATAAACCTTTATAAAATTTAGAATTGTTTAGCAATATTACCCCCCCCCCGCTTGTTTTTTGGCAAATTTAGAAGTGGCGATGTTGTTATAAACCGACTTTTCTATGGTCAGGAAACTTCACAAAAGGTTAGCCCTTGAGCAAATTACTACGTATTGGCTGGCGTAGTGAAGTGGCCGATTAAGGTGGGTGGGTATCTGGATTATGGCAAACCGCTAAGGGTAGCTTATGATTTTGCTATGTGTACCAACTTCACGCCGACCCAAAATAGCATTTGGACTAAAGAACACTTTGATGTGGACTTGCCTTCCCACTATCCTATTGAAACTTACCCTAGCTACCCTGCTCCAATCGTATTACGTAATGACAAGACTCAAATCGCCTGTGGATTAGCTCGCTTTGGGCTTATTCCGCATTGGGCTAAAGATGAGACCTTTGGTAGACATACATATAACGCCAGAGCTGAAACCGTTGCTGAGAAACCTAGTTACCGCACACCATGGCGAAAACGGCAATACTGCTTAGTCTTGGTCGATAACTTCTTTGAGCCTTCCTATGCCAGTGGCAAAGCTGTGCGCTGGGAAATAAGGCCGCTAATACTGAACCAATGGGCATTGCCTCAATTTGGGATACGTGGACAGATAAGGAGTCAGGTGAACTGGTGGTCTCATTTAGCATGCTCACTATTAATGCAGATCAGCACTTGGTGATGCAGCAATTCCATAAGGTAGGCGAAGAAAAAAGAACGCCTGTAGTGCTTCGCCCTGAATTCTTCCAAGAATGGCTTAACGCCACGACAGAAACCGCCAATAGTCTGATGACAGTCGATGTCATGCCAGAGCTAGTTGCACTGGAGCATCCGAAGGGGTTGTAAGCCACCCTCAAGTCTGGAAAGTTCACTAAGGGGGTCCCCCCCTTGAGCAAAATACTATGTAAAGGCTAGCGCACTGAAGTGGTCGATTAAGGCAAATAAATATAGCCCAATTTAGGGCTATATTTATTTGGCGGAAGCGGTGAGATTCGAACTCACGGAGGACTTTCATCCTCGCCAGTTTTCAAGACTGGTGCATTCAACCGCTCTGCCACGCTTCCTTTGCTTGGGATTATAAGGAACTTAAGCAAATAAGCCTAAAAGTGGGGGGATGAGTTGGCTCATAAAATCAGGTAAACTAGTCAGATAACTAGTCATTTGGAGTTTTTTATATGAAAAGTAATTGGGCTGTACAGGATGCTAAAGCCAGATTTAGCGAATTTTTAAATGCCTGCCTAAGTGATGGTCCCCAAGTCGTTACCAAACGCGGGCTTAAAGCCGCTGTGCTTATTACCATCCAAGAATGGGATGCTTTAAGGGAATCGGCTCACCCCGCCCTTAAAGACTTACTGCTTTCTGATCAGGATAGAACTGAATTACCTTTACCTAAGCGTGGTCAGTTGCAACGCCGTAAGTTAACTCAAATTTAAAGAATGTACTTACTTGATACCAATATTATTTCTGAGCTGAGAAAAGTAAAGCCGCATGGAGGTGTACTTACATGGTTAAAAACAATTAGCGATACAGATTTATATATCTCAGCAGTATCTATCGGTGAAATACAAGCAGGAATAGAAATAACTCGCGAGCAGGATGCGCTTAAAGCAAAGAACTTAAGTGTCTGGCTAAATAAATTAATGAATCTTTACAACATATTGCCAATGGATGCGCGGGCATTTCGAATTTGGGCTACATTAATGCACCGAGAATCTAATACGGTCAATGAAGATGCCATGATTGCATCAACTGCACTAAGTAAAGAACTTACGGTAGTTACTAGTAACGTAAAAGACTTTAAACGCTTTAAAGTTCCAATTTTCAATCCATTTGATTCGAAAATAAACCCGAAAACTTAATCAACTCACCCCGCGATCAAACCCTCAAGATAACGCGCGATCGCCAGAGATGATGTCAGCCCTGGGGACTCAAAACCATATAGGTTATAGAGCCCAGGCAAACCATGTTGCCGGGGCCCATCAAAAATAAAGTCGCCGGCAGTCGAATTAGGGGGCACAATTTTTGCCCGAATTCCTGAATAATCTGGCTGTAAAGCCCCGTCTTTTAGCCCCGGCCAATAACGCCGGATGGCTGCATAAAAGCTATCGCCTCGTTGCTGATCAACCGCATAGTTAATTTGATTCTCTTCAGTAATATCAAGCCACTCCACATCGGGGCCAAATTTAGCTTGTCCAGCTAAATCTAAGGTCAGATGCACACCTAAACCACCAGGCTCAGGAATGGGATAAATCAAATGTTTGAATGGTGAACGCCCCGCCAGAGAAAAATAATTCCCTTTAGCAAAATACGCCCGCGGAATTTTTTCTATTGATAAGCCGTCAATTTTGCTGGCAACTTGTGGCGCACTAAGGCCTGCACAATTAATTAATAAACGGGTTTGTAGTTTCATGGCGTCATTACCGCCAACAGCCAATTCAAAACCATCATTGACGACATGTGCACTAAGCAAAGGTGATTGATAGGCAATCATCCCTCCCGCATCTTCAAAACCACCCAGTAGCGACAGCATGAAACCATGACTATCAACGATACCTGTTGAGGTCGATAACATCGCTGCGGTGCACTTAAGATCAGGTTCTAAATTGAATGCTTCTGTACTTGATAGCAAACGTACATCGGGCACACCATTATTTTTGGCTTTATACAAAATATTTTGCAGATCATGTATTTGCTCACCATCGGCGGCTACCACTAACTTGCCATATGCTTGAGTTGCTACCTGATGACTACGACAATACTCATATAAAAGTCGATTGCCTTCAACGCAGAGCTTTGCCTTGAGAGAGTCCTTCGGATAATAAATACCAGCATGAATCACTTCGCTATTACGCGCACTGCTAACGGTACCAAAAGCCGATTCGCGTTCTAAAATGATGGTTTCATACCCCTGAAGTGCCATCTCGCGTGCAACGGCTAAGCCGATCACTCCTGCACCGATCACGACACAATCAACCTGCTCCATCTACCTGTTCCAGACATATTGATTAATAAGAATAGGCACAAATCGTAACATTTTCAGTACTTTAAGGGGGATTTAAACCATTTCTCCCGCTACTTATTGATAAAATCTAGAGATGTCCTCAAATCCTGCTTCAGAGAACCCCAATTCCATCTTTCGCGCTGCAGATATAGTCTTAGATAGCGCCTATCAAGGTATCGATGCTAAAGGCTGGCAAGCTCTATTTGCTCAAGCCCGTAAAGCCAATCTGCAACAGTTCATTGCCGATCTATTTGCTGGAAAGCACCTTAATACATCTGAAGATCGTCCTGCACTGCACTCAGCACTGCGCAATTTAGATCAAAAACCAGTATTAGTTGATGGCAAAGATGTCATGCCTGCTGTGGCAAATGTTTGGCAGCGTATTGAAGCGCTATGCAATAAATCGGAGGGTGTAACCGACGTCATTCATATTGGCATTGGTGGCTCTGACTTTGGTCCACGTTTAGCCATTGAAGCACTAGCCCATGTTCCCGGTATTGAAACTCGGGGCATGCGTATGCATTTCTTAGCCAATATCGATACCGCTGAATTAGGCCGCATTTTGCAACGCGCATTACCGCACAGTACGCGCATCATCATTGTGTCTAAATCGTTTACTACTGTAGAGACCACTAAAAATGCCAAAGCCGTTGTACGCTGGCTTAAAGATAGCGGTCTCACTAGCAGTCAAATTAATAATGCCCTATTTGCCGTCACTGCCGCTGTGCCTGCTGCTAAAGCGTTTGGCGTCAAAGAAGAAAATATTTATCCTTTCTGGGACTGGGTTGGCGGGCGTTATTCCGTGTGGTCAGCAGTTGGACTGCCAATTGCCTTGCAATATGGTTTTGAAAGTTTTAAAGCATTTTTAGCGGGTGCGCAGGCAATTGATCAACACTATCAATCTGCGCCTTTAGAAGAAAACTTGCCGGTAATTATGGCGCTGGCTCTACTCTATCAACAAGAGCAACACGATATTAAATCCTTCGCTGTTATTCCCTATGCCGATGCATTAGATGGGTTTCCAAAGTGGTTGCAGCAGCTCGATATGGAAAGCAACGGTAAGCGCGTTGACCGCAATGGTATGCCCGTAAAGTTCTCTTGCCCTGTTGTATTTGGTAGCTCTGGCAGCAATGCCCAGCACTCCTTCTTCCAATTACTTCATCAGGGTACTGAGGTCATCCCAATTGACTTCATAGCCATTCGTGAACCCATGAGTCATTTGCCTGAAGCCAAAGAACATCATCGTATTTTGCTGTCTAATTGTTTAGCGCAAGCCCAAGCCTTAGCCAATGGTAAACAAACCGCTAACCCTAACAATACCTACCCAGGTAAGCGGCCCAGCAACTTACTGATTTTGCCGAAGTTAAATGCTTTTTATCTAGGCGCTCTTTTGGCGCTCTATGAGAATCGTGCCACTACCCTAGGGGCGCTCTGGAATATCAATAGCTTTGATCAGCCTGGCGTAGAGCTCGGTAAGGTCTTGGCTAAACCGATTGAAGCAGCACTCAAAGATTCTGTGTCAGTAGCTGCCGATGCCAATATCGATGCGATTACAGCGCGGCGTATTAATCTTTTCAATAGCTAATGCAACAATCTTTCATTTATAGAACCCAATACAAGAAAAATTAGATGAATAAGCGCAATAAAGATCAATACACAAAAATAGCTATAAATCATTTTTACTTGGATTAAATATGCAACTATCTCCATCCATTTTTAAAGCCTACGATATTCGCGGCATCATCGATCAAACACTCGATGCCTCTGTTGCCAAATCGATTGGACAAGCCTTTGGTAGCCAAATGCGCGAGCTTGGTGAAACTGTCATTGTCATCGGCCGTGATGGTCGCTTATCCGGACCCAACTTAATCGAGGCACTAGCTGAAGGTCTACTTTCAACGGGCATCGATGTCATCGATTTAGGGATGGTTGCCACACCGATGGTCTACTTTGGCGCAAATCAAACGATTGAAGGTCGCAAGCCCCTTTCTGGAATCATGATTACGGGAAGTCATAACCCCCCTAATTACAACGGCTTCAAAATGGTCCTTGGCGGCGCGGCAATTTATGGCGATCAAATTCAAGCAATCCGCCAGCGCATTGAAGCGCAGCAATTTATTCAGGCGCCGCTAGCTGAAATTGGCCAGCGTTCGTATTTCGATATTTTCCCCCTGTATCTAGAGCGCATTGTGAGTGATGTGAAGTTAGCCCGCCCCATGAAAATTGCAGTAGATTGCGGTAATGGGGTTGGTGGTGCATTTGCCGCCACCCTCTTTCGGGCCCTTGGCTGCGAAGTGGAAGAGCTCTTTTGCGAAGTCGATGGACACTTTCCCAATCATCACCCCGATCCAGCCCATATTGAAAATCTGCAAGACCTCATCAAGAATTTAGCTACAACTAATAATGAACTGGGTTTAGCCTTTGATGGTGATGCCGATCGTTTAGGCGTGGTAACAAAAGATGGACAAGTCATTTTCCCCGATCGACAAATGATGCTTTTTGCTAAAGATGTATTAAGCCGTAATCCTGGCAAGCAAATTATTTATGATGTGAAGTGCACGCGTAACTTAGCAACTTGGGTTAAACAACATGGTGGTGAGCCCTTAATGTGGAAAACCGGCCACTCACTAGTAAAAGCCAAGTTAAAAGAAACTGGTGCGCCCCTTGCTGGCGAAATGAGTGGGCATATCTTTTTTAAAGACCGCTGGTTTGGCTTTGATGATGGTTTATATACTGGCGCGCGTTTATTAGAAATTTTGAGCAAAGAAAAAGATCCAAATCAAACCTTGAATAACTTACCCAATGCCATCTGCACCCCTGAATTGCAACTGGAATGCGCAGAAGGCGAGCCCTTTACGATTTTAGAAAAAATTAAGGCGAATGCGAAATTCCCCACTTCACAATCGATTAATACCATTGATGGTGTGCGGGTTGAATATGCTGATGGTTTTGGTTTGGCCAGGCCCTCTAACACCACGCCAATTGTGGTAATGCGCTTTGAGGCCGACAACGAAGCAGCAATTCAACGCATTCAGGCTGAGTTTAAAGTGGCTTTGTTAGCCGCTAAGCCAGATGCAAAATTACCGTTTTAATTAACGCGTAATCTTTTTAATTTCTTTAAGCCGATTTTGCTCATCAACCAAAATTACTTTAGGAATATGTAACTTGGCTTCAGCCTGATCAAGCGGCCCATAGGTACAAATAATCAACTGGTCGCCTACATGGGCTTTGCGAGCGGCAGCACCATTCAGGGCAATAGCACCTGAGCCCCGCTTAGCTTTAATGATGTAGGTTGAGAAACGCTCACCATTATTGATGTTATAGAGCTCGATCTTCTCGTACTCACACATCTCAGCGGCGTCGAGCAAATCCTCATCGATACCGCAAGAGCCTTCGTAATGCAAATCGGCCTCGGTAACCACTACCCGATGCAATTTAGCCAATAACATAATTCGTTTCATACAGCCCTATCTTAACTATCTAAGGCGCTTATTCTAGCGCGAAATATGGGCAAAGCTATTGCACAATCTTCGCTGTTTCCCGTAATTTCTTTACGGTTTCAACTAAATATTGCTGCACCATGGCTTGGCGAAGTTGCGGCTTAGCTTCTTCTAAGGATGGAAATTTAAAGGGCCGTTTATCGTCTAAGCGAATAATCACCCAACCCTCAGAAGTTTGAATGGGGGTAGTAGTAATTGCGCTTTTATTCATTTTGACAACCACGTCGGCAATTGGCTTAATCACTTGACCAGGAAACAACCACCCCAATTGGCCGCCACTACCTTTCGTGGCTTGATCGATCGAGTATGCTTGTGCCATTGTTCCAAAAGGTTCCCCTTTTTGAAAGCGGCGGATTAAATCTTCTGCATCTGCTTTGCTAGGCACAACAATTTGACTTAAGTAATACTGAAACGCAGATGCACTTTCGCCTACCAATTTACGCTGCCGCTCGTATTCAGTTTGCAATTGCGCATCGGTAATGGGGTTAGTGCTGAAATGATTTTCAACTAAGGATTGAATCAATAAAGTTTGCTTAAGTTGCGTATATTGATCCGGAAAATCAATCAAACGCTCTAAACCTTTTTTAGTGGCTTCATCAGTTAACAATTTGCGGTTAATTAATTCCTGCTTGAGGGCATTTTGTAATTCAGGGCCATCTTTTTGACCCTGACCCATGGCATTGCGAATATTTAAGGCTAACAAGCCAGTCGAAATCGGCTGCCCATTGACGGTCGCAAAAAATTCAGCGTTTGTCTCTGAGACCGTGGTCATTTTCTTGTCTGCAGTTGCGGCAGATCCACTCGCCCCAATAGCTGGGATAGGATTAGGGCTCGTAGTTTGAGCCTGACTAAGACCAGGCAAGCTGAAGCTAATGAGGCCAAGAGCAAATATAGGGATAATTTTTTTCATAGCTTTATTGTATTCGAGTCGTGCTTCTACGCAGCAATTACACTGCGCGCATTTCTAAATGCTTGCCCAATACTTGCAGGGCGGCCGCAATACCATCAATGCGGGTTGTATGATGCAAATCAGTCAAGCGATTTACCTCTTGAGCAGAAGTTTTTAAGCGACGCGCCAATTCTGCTGGGCGAACTTTTTGCCTCACCATTTCATTTAAAAGCAAAATTTTTGCAGATAAGCTGGCCGGCAATTCAATAGTTAACTGATCTCGCTTTGGTTTTGATGGCAAGGGCACTGGCCGCTTATCTTCAAAATAAAAATCAAGGGCAGTTTCAAGTGCGTCTCTAGCGGCCTTTATCGCCTTAGCTTCTGATGCACCTTGTGAAATAGCCTCAGGAATATCAGGAAAAGTAACCGAAAAACCGCCCATTTTTTTATCGGCAGTTAAAATTACTGGGTAAATAAACATTGTCTTACTCCTTATTTCACTCGTGAATTATAAACAATTTTGTTTATATCATAAACCCATTAAATCAGCAGGGCAATCTATAATTTATGCTGAATTTCTCAACTAAAGCACCAACCCGCCGCTCGGGTTAAGATTTGGTATGAATCCTGTTTCTGTGGCTATGCCAGCCTCGTCAAAACCCATTTCTTTTGATTATCCCCAGCAAGATGGCGCTGGTAGAACCTGCACTGCGCAAGCTTGGGCTCAAACACCTCCCCAGATCTCGGGAGACCAAAAGGCTGCGGTGATTAACCGCATTAAAACCCTCTTAATCGAGAAAGATGCGGCGATCGTGGCGCATTACTATGTCGATGGTGAAATTCAAGACTTAGCCATGGAAACTGGTGGCTTTGTGGCTGACTCCCTTGAAATGGCGCGCTTTGGTAAAGCCCATGCAGCGAAAAATTTAATCGTCGTTGGCGTCCGCTTTATGGGTGAAACGGCGAAAATTCTCAGCCCCGAAAAACGCATTTTTATGCCTGACTTGGATGCAACTTGCTCACTCGACTTGGGGTGTCCTGCCGATGCATTCGCTGACTTTCGTGCCGCTCACCCTAAGCACACCGTAGTAGTCTATGCCAATACGAGTGCCGCCGTTAAGGCCCAAGCAGATTGGATGGTTACCAGTTCGTGTGCTTTAGCTATCGTCCATCACCTCAAAGAACAGGGCAAACAAATTCTCTGGGCTCCCGACCGACATTTAGGACATTACATTCAAGCGCAAACTGGAGCCGATATGTTGCTCTGGAATGGTGCCTGCATTGTCCATGATGAATTTAAAGCCACCGAGCTGGAATTATTGCGCTTGCAATATCCGCGGGCCCAAATATTGGTTCACCCAGAATCACCGGCTGCAGTTATCGCACTTGCCGATGTGGTGGGCTCGACTTCTGCCATGATTAAGGCTGTAGTTGAGGGCTCTGCTAATGAATACATTGTCGCAACCGATAAAGGCATCTTGCACCGCATGCGTCAATTGGCGCCTAATAAAAAACTGATCGAAGCCCCGACTGCGGGAACTAGCGCTACCTGTAAAAGCTGTGCCCATTGCCCCTGGATGGCGATGAATGGACTGCAAGGCATTCTGGATGCACTAGAAAATCAAACAGGTGAAGTTTTCATTGAAGAGGCCACCAGAATAAAGGCCCTCATCTGTATCGATCGGATGCTCGATTTCACGAGCCAGCATCCCGATTTATTAGCTAAAGCCCAGCATGGCTTTGTCAAACACATTGGCGCAGCTTAAGGATTACTTGCGATCTCATGTTTGATGCCAACGAAACTTTAGACCAAGCCCGTACGCGCAATATTCAAGATGCCTTGAGGGAAGATATTGGCGTTTGTGATTGGACTGCGCAACTTGTGCCCAGCAAAATAGGGCGAAGCCAGCTAAGCGTACGACAAAAAGCCGTGCTGTGTGGTAAGTCTTGGTTTGAAGGGACAATTCAAGCGCTTGATCCTAAAGCCGTACTGACTTGGTTTTATCAAGAAGGGGATTGGATGGTTGTCGATACGCCAGTGTGCGAAATTAAAGCGGATGTACGTGCCTTACTCTCAGGAGAGCGTACCGCAATTAATTTTCTTCAAACCCTCTCTGCTACCGCTACTAACACTAGAAAATATGTGGAAGCGATAGTTGGCCTAAGTCCCAACCCCAATGGCTGTGTTGTGCTGGATACCCGCAAAACCTTACCCGGCCTACGCCAAGCGCAAAAATATGCAGTGCGCATTGGCGGTGGTGAAAACCAACGGATGGCTTTATGGGATGGTATTTTGATCAAAGAAAATCACATCGCTGCAGCTGGTAGCATTCGTGCAGCGCTTGATGCCGCAGAAAAACTCAATGAAGGTGTCAGCATTCAGATTGAGGTGGAGAATTTAGCTGAACTAGATGAAGCTATTAAAGCGGGTGCAAAAAATATTTTGATTGATAACTTCTCAATCGAAAAAATGCACAAAGCGGTAGCCATTAATCAAGGCAGAGCACTATTAGAAGCTTCAGGAGGTATTGGCATCGAGTTGATGCGTGCTATTGCAGCTACAGGTGTAGACCGAATTTCGCTTGGTAAACTGACCAAAGATGTGCAGGCTGTTGATTTTTCAATGCGGATGCTAGCTTAAGCGGTCTAGCTAAATTCAGCCTACTGCTTAGGTGTCAAAATTGTTGGGAGAGAAACTGCCCCTGTATTAGGGTAGTCGCGACTATAGTGTAGGCCACGGCTTTCTTTACGCATTAAGGCCGATTCCACAATCAGCTCAGCGCAATCTAACAGATTACGCAATTCAATTAAGTCGCGAGTCACTTTAAAGTTGGCATAGTATTCCTGCACTTCATGATGCAATAGCTCAATGCGATGTAAGGCACGCTCAAGCCGTTTAGTCGTGCGCACAATGCCAACATAATTCCACATTAATGAGCGTAATTCATCCCAATTATGAGCAATCACCACTTGCTCATCAGCATTTTCAACTTGGCTTTCATCCCATAAAGGTAAATTTGGTAATTCAGGAGTGACTGCTAAATCAATATCAGCAGCAGCTGCTTTGCCAATGACAACACATTCTAGTAATGAGTTACTTGCTAAGCGATTTGCACCATGCAGACCCGTATAAGTAGACTCACCTACAGCGTATAGGCCAGGTAAATCGGTGTGGCCATGCAAATCGGTCACTACCCCACCGCAGGTATAGTGAGCAGCAGGTACCACAGGAATAGCTTGCTGAGTAATATCAATTCCAAGGCTAAAGCAACGCGCATAGATCATTGGAAAATGCTCTTGAATAAACGCTGCACCTAAATGGGTGGCATCTAAATTCACATGATCTAAGCCATATTTTTTCATTTCAAAATCGATTGCGCGTGCCACAATATCACGCGGCGCTAATTCATTGCGCTCGTCATGTTCAGGCATAAAACGTAGGCCTTGGGTAGCGCCACCTTCAGGCAACTTGAGTAAGCCGCCCTCTCCACGCAAGGCCTCAGTAATTAAAAAAGTACGATCACTGGGGTGATACAAGCAAGTTGGATGAAACTGGATAAATTCCATATTACCCACTCGGCATCCAGCGCGCCAGGCCATAGCGATACCATCGCCCGTAGCCGTATCGGGATTGCTGGTATAGCGATAGACCTTACCAACCCCACCAGTAGCTAAAACTACGGCTTTAGCCGCAATGGTCTCTACTTTGGAATTATTAATATCTAATGCATAAACGCCGTAACAGCGATTGGGTAATTTTTTCTTATCCTTACTCGACAAGTGTCGATTCGTAATAAGGTCGAGTGCAATCCAATGTTCAATTAAACGAATATTCGGATGCGACCGCGCTTGATCTAAGAGCACCTCATGAATTGCCTTGCCTGTAGCATCCGCAGCATGTGCAATGCGGCGATGACTATGACCACCTTCGCGAGTTAAGTGCAAACCTAGCGGGCCCGCTACATCAGTGGTAAAAGGCACGCCTTGATCAACAAGCCACTGTATTGCCGCGGCACTCTCTTCCGCAATATATCGCGCAGTTGTTTCATCGACTAAACCCGCGCCAGCGTTTAAGGTATCGGCAACGTGCGCATCAACACTATCGGCCTGATCTAGCACGCCAACAATTCCGCCCTGCGCCCATGCAGTAGCGCCCTCACCCAAGCTACGCTTAGCCATCACAATCACGGCTTGGGTTTTAGCAAGATGCAGAGCCACTGTGAGCCCTGCTAAACCAGCGCCAATAATCAGCACTGGCAATTCAGCGGTTTTTTGCAATGCAGTATCCACTTTAGGTGTGCGCTGCTACCTTGTCACTCGATATTTCATCGTTGGTACCGTAACCTAATTTAACCGCCGCATCACCGCCTTTAACTACAGAAACTGCGCAATACTTAAACTCAGGTATTTTGCCAAAGGGATCTAATGCAGAGTTAGTCATTAAGTTAGCCGCAGCCTCGTAATATGCAAAGGGAATAAAGATTGCGCCACGTGGAGTGCCATCATCACGCCGCACATGAATTGCAATGGTGCCGCGTCGTGAAGCAACCGTCACTACATCACCAGTGGTTACGCCTAACTGCACCATATCATCCCCACACAAGGAGACAGTAGCCATCGGCTCAATCGTATCCAGTATGGTCGCACGTCTTGTCATGCTGCCAGTATGCCAATGCTCAAGTTGACGGCCGGTAATTAAAACAAAGGGATATTCATCATTTGGGCGTTCATCCGCGGGAATAATATCCGCGGGAACCAGCTTGACTTTGCCATCCGCTGTTGGAAAAGCATCATTAAAGACAATCGGTCGACCTGGATCTTCTGGGCTTAAACAAGGATAAGTGACGCTTGACTCGCGCTCTAAGCGATCCCAAGTAATGCCTTTAATTGCTGCGTGCATCGCTTGACGCATTTCATCAAACACCTCTGCAACACCTGAATCAGGCCCTGCATACTTCCAATTGAGGCCCATGCGTTTGGCCAACTCTTGCAGAATCCATAAATCGGGTTTTGCCTCACCTGGCGGATGAATCGCACGCTTACCCATTTGAACCATGCGATCGGTATTGCTCACTGTGCCAACTTTTTCTGGCCAAGCACTCGCTGGCAAGACTACATCGGCCAATAAAGCCGTTTCAGTCATGAAAATATCTTGCACTACTAAATGCTCTAGCGAAGCCAAGGCATGGCGTGCATGATTTAAATCAGGATCGCTCATAGCGGGGTTCTCACCCATGATGTACATACCCCGAATTTTATCGGGATCACTATCCACCGCTAATATCTTTTCCATAATTTCAACCACGGTATAGCCAGGTTTGGACTCTAATGGGGTCCTCCAGAATTTTTCAAACCAATCATGCGCATTAGCGTTATCAACCCGCTGGTAATTGGGAAACATCATCGGAATTAAACCCGCATCGCTAGCACCCTGGACATTATTTTGTCCACGTAAGGGATGTAAGCCTGAACCTGGCTTACCAATTTGACCTGCAATGGTCGATAAAGCAATTAAGCAGCGGGCATTATCGGTACCATGCACGTGCTGACTAATGCCCATGCCCCATAAAATCATTGCCGACTTCGTCGTCGCAAATTCGCGCGCTACTTCACGCAATGTTTCTGATGGAATACCGCAGATAGGCGCCATTAATTCTGGGCTATAACCCTTGACATTTTCTTTGAGGGCTTCAAAGTTACTAGTACGATTTTTAATAAATTCCTGATCACACAAACCTTCTTCAATGATGGTGTAGATCATGGCGTTAAGCATCGCTACATCGGTATCAGGTTTAAATTGCATAATGCGCCACGCATGCTTACCCATTTGGGTAACACGTGGGTCGGCTAACACCACCTTAGTACCCCGTTTAGCGGCATTTTTAAACCATGTTGCTGCAACGGGGTGATTCACTGTCGGGTTTGAGCCAATCAATAAAATCATCGTGGAGTTTTCCACATCATTGACTTGATTGCTAACGGCCCCTGAACCCACGCCCTCTAATAATGCAGCCACGCTAGACGCATGACATAAGCGCGTGCAATGGTCGACATTATTATTACCAAACCCAGTGCGTACTAATTTTTGAAATAAATACGCTTCCTCATTACTGCCTTTAGCTGAACCAAAACCAGCCAAGACCTTGCGGCCGTATTTTTCATTGAGGCCCTTTAATTTACTCGCTGCAACATCTAAAGCCTCTTCCCAAGTCGCTTCACGGAATATGCTGGACCAATCATTCGGGTCTTGCGACGCAGTTTCATCCTTAGGAACACCAGTCTTACGAATCAATGGTTTAGTAAGGCGCTGTGGGCTATGAATGTAATCCATACCAAAGCGGCCCTTTACACATAAACGATTGTGGTTTGCAGGGCCATCGCGACCGTCAACACTAACAATCACATTATCTTTAATGTTGTAAGTAATTTGGCAGCCGACACCGCAAAATGGGCAAACTGAATCAACTTTACTATCCACTTTTTGTGAACCGATTAACCCTTTAGGCATCAATGCGCCGGTGGGGCAAGCTTGTACGCACTCGCCACAGCCTACACAAGTACTCTCGCCCATGGGATCGTTCAAATCAAATACGATTTCACTATGGCTACCACGCATCGCGTAACCAATCACATCATTTACTTGCTCATCGCGACAGCCCCGTAAGCAACGATTACATTGAATGCAAGTATCTAAGTTCACTGCCATGGCAGGATGCGAAATATCTGCCTTAGCTTGCTCACGACGCAGCGCTTTTAATTCGGGGCGAACGGTGACATCCATTTGCTTAGCCCAACTACTTAACTCACCAAACTGCATGCTCTCGTCATCGCCGATCCACTTATAGCCTTTATCAGGCATATCCGAGAGGAGCATTTCTAAAACTAATTTCTGGCTTTTAACGGCACGTTCACTTTGGGCCTTGACTTCCATACCAGCAGTGGCATTGCGACAGCAACTGGGGGCTAAAGTACGCTCGCCATTAATTTCAACCACGCAGGCACGACAATTGCCATCGGGTGCGTAACCATCTTTAAAGCACAAATGGGGAATATCAATGCCATGGCGTTTAGCTGCTTTTAAAATTGTTTCGCCATCATAAGCAATAATTGTTTTGCCATCGAGCTTGAACTCCACCGTTTGTAATTCGAGTTCCTGCGGATTTACGGGTGCGTTCATGCAATCTCCTGCGGGAAGTATTTTTGGACACAACGAATCGGATTCGGTGCAGCTTGGCCCAATCCACAAATCGAGGCATCAACCATGACCGTAGCCAAGTCTTCTAAGGTTGATTGATCCCACTGTTTGGCTTGCATTAAAGTGGCGGCCTTACCTGTACCAACCCGGCAAGGCGTACATTGTCCGCAACTCTCATGCTCAAAAAAGTGCATGATATTTAAGGCGGCATTACGAGCGCTATCTTGCTCACTTAGCACCATCACTGCTGCAGAGCCAATAAAGCAACCATAGGGCTGCAGCGTATCAAAATCGAGTGGAATGGTATTCATTGTCGCTGGCAATATACCGCCTGATGCACCACCCGGCAAATAAGCATAGAACGTATGGCCTGCTTGCATGCCACCACAATAATTGTCAATCAGTTCTTGAATCGTAATGCCTGCTGGCGCCAACTTCACGCCAGGTTCTTTTACTCTGCCGCTGACGCTAAAACTACGTAAGCCTTTACGACCATTCAAACCGAATGAACTAAACCACTCAGGGCCACGCTGCACAATATCGCGCACCCAATACAGCGTTTCCATATTATGCTCAAGGGTAGGACGTCCAAATAAGCCAACTTGGGCAATATAGGGTGGACGCATACGCGGTTCCCCACGCTTACCCTCAATACTTTCGATCATCGCCGACTCTTCACCGCAAATATAGGCGCCAGCACCACGGCGCAATTCAATTCGAGGTAAAGCGCATGGCGGGTTAGCTTGTAGTTTGGCTAATTCAGCTTGTAGTAATTCACGGCAGCCATGATATTCATCACGTAAATAGATGTAACAAGTCTCGATACCAACTACTTGAGCGGCAATCAGCATGCCCTCTAAAAAACGGTGGGGATCACGCTCTAAATAAGTGCGGTCTTTAAAGGTGCCTGGCTCGCCTTCGTCAATATTCACTGCCATCAATTTCGGTGCGGCTTGGTCTTTCACAATCCGCCACTTGCGACCCGCAGGAAAGCCCGCACCACCTAGGCCACGTAAACCTGAATTCTCCATGGCTACTAATACAGCCTCAGGGCTATGCTTACCCGTACTCACATCGCTTGCTAATTGGTAACCACCTTTAGCGCGATACGCCTCGTAACCAACATACGCTGGTGACATTAGCTGATTAGTGCCCTGTGGAGAAATACCCTTCTCCACATAATTAATGGGATTGAAATCACCATCATTTTTACCCATCGGCTGATGGGTTGATTTGGTTTCTACGGCCGCAACGACTTTATCGACCGAGGCAAACAAAACAGGATATTGCGAAACCACGGCAATGGGGGCTTGTTCACAGCGTCCCACGCAAGGCGCAGGTATCACTTTGACATTAGCAAAGTTGGTTCCCTCGCCCAATACTTTTGGCAAACGGGCTAACAAATCTTGCGCGCCATGCAATTCACAAGAGAGGCCATTACAAACCCGTACAGTAATTTCTGCGACAGGATCATCACCGCGGACCACTTCAAAGTGATGGTAGAAGGTTGCGACCTCATACACCTCTGCCATGGATACATTAATCACTTTAGATAAGGCGACTAAATGCCGATCATGCAAAGCACGATACTCATCATTTAGGTGATGTAAATACTCAATTAATAAATCACGTCGATAAGGCGGTAAGCCGATTAATTGCTGCACCTCGGCAACAGAAATATCATCTGGCTGGCGACCCTTCATTTTGCTTTTTTGACGAATGCGCTGCCTTAAGTCATCTATGGTTGCTACTGCAACAGCCTTCATTTCACCAGCAGGTTTGGGATGATTCATTAGTCCTAATCTTTATTGATTAACGTCATAGCAAAATAAAACAAGGTAACCTTAAAAACGTATCTACTATTGTATTAGATTTATAAATCATTTGATAAATAACGAATTACAAAGTCTATTCATTATTGATGAATGGCGCCTAAAAACTCTTGACTAAGCTCAAACTAAGCGAAATGCGTGAAAAAGCCAGAGTGCTTATTAGGGTTAACCCTTAAATAAGTCCTTATTTCGAGTCTGTCGACTGAAAACCTTGGTTACTTGGCAAAAAAGTGCTGCTGTAATCAGCATTACGCTCACGAATACGCGCTGAAACGCAGCTGTTGTAGTCGGCAGATCCTGCCCGGTAACCTGCCCCAGCGCAATCTTCTTGCGCCGCCTCTTGAATTGAACCGCAGGAAATGAGGCTAAAGGGAATAAGAAAAAAAACAAGGTAAGTTAATTGGCGCAATTAACCCGCCCACTGTTTAGCAAAATAAACCCCAATTAACACCACAATGGCAACGCATACAGGCATGAGGTAGAAAGCGACTATGCCGATAGCCTCTTCTTGTTGTTCTTTACCAAATTCCGGTTTATTTGATGATGACTCAGTCATTTGCAGCTCCAAGTTGAATTAAATTACTCATCAGCAAATTTAGCTCAAAAGCAGATGAATAGGTCATTATCATTATATTTGATCAACCACAATCTTACCGCCCTACGGTTGGTCTTCCTGGCGCAGCAGTCTTGTCGTCACTGAGAGTTAAGAGGAAAGCCGTGATATCGGCAACATCCTCAGCATTAATAATCGGGGTAGCACCATTAGCGAGGCCAAAAGGCCTAGTTTGAATCACATTACCTCGCAATGCTGCTGGTAAATCATTAAATTTTTGTACTGCGCCGTTCACTGTTGGATACCAACGCGTGGGGTTGATATCGCGAGTCGCATAAAACCCTACCGCATCAGACAAAGTAGCAATACTTGAGTTATGAAAATAAGGCGCTGTCAAAGCAATATTTCTTAAGGTGGGAATTTTAAATTGGCCACATAAATTCGTTCTAGCGGATAAGTCTGTTCTTACTGGGCCACACAAGCCCATGTCATAAAAAGAACTGTCGGCATTGGCCTCGATATTTGTATTACGTGGCAAACCTAGCGCGGCATACTTAAAGTTAGTAAACACAGGTCTTGTGCCCCCGGGCCCCACTTGACTAGTATGACAACTTGCGCAATTGCCTTTATTAGGATCATTAAAAGTAGCTAAGCCACGCGCCTCTTGCGAACTGAGAGCTACAGTGCCGTCTAAAAATCGATCAAACTTACTATTAAAAAGTAAATAATCGGGATCAATTTGTTGATATGTTTGCAAAGCTGTTAATAAAGTGTCAAACACCTGTTGATCAGATGGATTGGCGGGTAAATTAAATACGGCGGCAAAATCACTAAAATAAGATAGGCGTCGTACCTTGCTAGCTACGTCTGCCACACTAGCATTAGCCATCTCATTCACTGCTAACAAGGGACCGGAAGCTTGCGCTGCTAGCGTATTTACCCTACCGTCCCAATCAAAACCACCAACTGCATTGCCCTCGGCATCAAAACTAAATCCGGGGGTTGCGGCTTTATAAAGAATGCTGGGAGCGGCCCGAAAAACTTGCTGATTCATTGATGCGCCCCCAAGCGGTAATGCAACATTAGCAGCTGTTGAATGCGCAGTTTCATCGGTATGACAGCCAGAACAGGCTAATTGGCCGCTAGCCGATAACGCTTTCTCATGAAACAAAGCGTCGGCTACCGACAAGGTGGTGGCTGCCGCGCTTGTAGGCGATGAGGTGCTGCTTGAGGTAGATGCAGATGATGTGCCACTTGAACCACCCCCGCAAGATGACACTAAAAATAGACAAGCCAGGGATAGTAATAAAGGCGGATTTTTATTGATCACTATATACGGCCCAAGGTAAATTTATTCAAAATAATTTACCATAACTTGATCATCCAATTACCTTGCATTGTTCATCCTTATAAATTCTTCAATTATCCAGAAAAAGCAATTATTATCAGGGTTTGGAAGGATCAATTAAACTCGTTTTACGCTTGTTCATCTTTTCATTTTGATTTATTGAAAAAGGTTTTCCCCATGACCGCCACACAGAAAAATACCATGGTTGAAGAGCTCGAGTTCGCCCCTTCCTGGGATCAGCCAGTTTCTTATATGCAACGCACGCGCTCCTATTATTTAGGGCTTGGCTATGAAAACCCATATGTCTGGGCACACTATCTAACCGTGCCATTTAGTCCATTAAAAAAGCCTCTCAGGGAATCGACTCTAGCTTTAATCACTACCGCCGCTCCTTACCAAGCCGACAAAGGCAATCAAGGCCCCGGCTCTGCTTATAACGCACTAGCCAAGTTTTATGAGGTGTACTCAGGTCCAACGACAATAGACTCGGATTTACGGATCTCACACGTAGGGGTAGATCGTAAAAATGCCGATATGGCCGAAATGAATGCGTGGTTTCCTTTGGCTGCCGCTAGAAGAGCAGTCGCAAGTATGCGCCTCGGCGCTTTATCGCCACGATTCTATGGCTTACCCAGCAATCGTAGTCAACGTCACACGCTTGAAGTAGATGCGCCAGCAATTGCCAGTCTTTGTAAAGCCGATGGGGTGGACGTAGCCATCCTCATTCCCAACTGCCCCATTTGCCATCAATGCCAAAGTTTGTTGGCGCGCTACCTTGAAGAGCAAGGCATTGCCACGGTCATTATGGGAGCAGCTAAAGATATCGTTGAATATTGCGGTGTGCCACGACTGTTATTTAGCGACTTCCCCTTGGGGAATGCGGCTGCTATACCCAATGATGTAGCCTCACAAGATACCAATTTTGAACTGGCATTACGCATTCTAGAATCTGCCCCTGCACCCCGCACTACCGTTCAGTCACCATTAATTTGGTCGACAGACGCGCAATGGAAATTAGACTACTCTAATATTGAACGCCTATCCCCTACAGAAATTAAAACCCTCAGAGAGGAAGCCGAAAAAGTGCGTATTGCTGCGCGCGACTTACGGATACAAACGGTGGGTAGTTAGGGCGCTCTATACACCAATCAATTAGACTAAGGTCTAGTTGGTCCGGGGTGGGCAGAAGGAGAGATTTCTATCCATAGGAACATGGCAGCTTGAGCAGGTGACGCAATATTGGTGTCCTAGATTTGCTTTGGCAATTACTGGCGCTACACCAGTGCGCTCATCAACCTGACCGTTGATCTTGGGTTCAGTAGGGGTTGATGCAGTAGTCGTAGCATCATTTGTTGTTACTGGAGCAGCCGCACTTACGGCACTAGCTCCGCTTGAGGCTATATCGTTACCGCCACCGCAAGACGCCAGTATGAGGGTTGTTGCTAAGAGTAGTGAAGTTATATAGGTACGCATGATTTATCCTTAGTTATTCATGTACTAAAACTTATAACCAACGCCTACTAGGGCATTAGTGACTTTAAAGCTCGCTGTGCCTGATGCATTAGTAGCGACATTTTGATTGCCGTAGCTCGTGTAATTGACTTCAGCAAAGCCGTACCAGTTGCCTTGAATGATTTGGCGATAGCCAAGACCTAAGGAGTAACCGTTATAGGTGTCGTTGCCTCCACCGATTTCATAATTGGCATTGGAGTAGCCCACCTTAGCGTAAGCCAGCTTTTCTTTATCAATAGCGTAAGCAGGAGAAATAAAGAGGTTATACGAGTCACCTTTTTTAATCGACTGAGATTCGCTATATTTAAGCGCTGGAATCGTCACAGTAGCATTACTACTAGTTCCTGATAAGGGTGAATACTCTGCTCCAATACCTAGGAGAAAATTACCAGTAACTGGGAAGTAATAGCCAACCGTTGCCGTAGCTGCAAAGCTATTGGTCGTGCCACCTGACATGCCATAAGAATAAAGCGGCCCAGAGGTGATGCCATTCAAAGTGCCGCCTGAATAGCTTGGGGTTGAGTTCTCATAACCAATACCAACTTGTCCATAAAAGCCTTCAAAGACGGACTGGGCTAAAGCAGGGGTAGTAAGGCTAATGAATCCAATGCCTACTATTAATGATTTAACTTTCAAATAGCTGCCCTTAGTTACTATTTTTATGAAATGTGGAAAACTATGCCCAAATCGTAGCATAGCTAATGGCTATTAATTTATATAGGCTTATGGCGGAGAGGGAGTCAAAAAATTCACCCTCCGTGTAAGTCTACCATTACCCATCAAACCCTTGTAATACATGGCTTACAAGGTAACCCTACTCCAATCTAACCCATTCAAGTTCACTAAAATCTACGTTTAACTGGTGGGTACAGTGGTGGGTAGATTGAGCGCTAATTATGATGATAAACAAGGAGTGAAAGGTCCTCGCAAGACCTCTTTCACTGCACGTGGAATTATCTCAGTTAACAGACCTGGATATCATGCTGATCCTGAAAATAAAGGGCTCTATCTTCAGGTCACCAACACTCCTACTGGCATTGCTCGTAGCTGGATTTTTCGGTTTACGAGTCCAATCACTCTTAAACGACGAGAAATGGGAATTGGTCCAATTGAGTCCTTTTCACTGGCCAATGCCAGGTTGAAGGCCTTGGACCTAAGACGATCAATTTTGGATGGGATCGATCCTCTTGAACAAAGAATAGCCAAACGATCTAAGGCAATCGAGGCAAATATCCATACGATTACCTTTGAATCTGCCGCAAAAAGATGCATTCAGGCTAAGAAAGCCGAATGGTCCAATAGCAAGCATCAAGATCAATGGACCACTACGATAAATAAGTTCGTATCGCCCTTCATTGGAAAACTAAGAGTCGACCACATAAGTACTAGTCATATCGTCAAAGTTCTTGAGCAAGATATTAAGAACAAGAAGGGTGTAGTAGAAGGAACCTTTTGGAATGTTCGCACTGAAACAGCCACTCGGGTTCGTCAGCGGATTGAGGTGATATTAGATTGGTGCAAAGCGCATCGATACATGCAAGGAGAAAATCCAGCGCGGTATCAAGGGGCGCTAAGCTACCTTTTACCCAAAGCAAGCAAGATTAAGAAAAGTGTTCATCACCCTGCTCTACCTTTTCAACGTATTGGGGAATTTGTATCAGATCTGCGAACTCATTCAGGATTCTCAGCACTTGCATTGGAGCTCTTGATTCTGACTGCGAGCAGAACCGGTGAAGTTATAGAGGCACGATGGGATGAGTTTGATTTGGAAGCTAAAGTTTGGATAATTCCAGCGGCGCGTATGAAGGCAGGCAAAGAGCATCGAGTTCCGTTAAACACTAGGGTAATGGAAATCCTTGGGCAACTCAAAGAAATTCGAGTGAATTCATATTTATTCCCGAGCACTCTACACAAGGATCGCCCACTATCAAATATGGCTCTACTTGCAATGATGAGAAAGATGCAAAAGTATGCTGATTATGTTCCCCATGGCTTTAGATCAACATTTAGAGATTGGGCTGCGGAGACAACGGATTACTCCAATGAAACAGTTGAGCTGGCTTTAGCCCATACTATTAAGAATAAGGCTGAGGCTGCTTATAGGAGACAGGATCAATTGGAAAAAAGAATGCTATTGATGATAGATTGGAATACTTATATCAATAAATCATATTTCAAAAGGCAATAGTAGAAATCATTACATCCTAGGTAAAAAAACACCCGGGACAGGGATCCACTCTGTTTCTGTTTTTTGATGAAAGACAGCTATCAAAAAAATTGGTTTCTCACCCCTTTTGGCCAGTATCACTCTGAAGGGGTGGCTAGGAGTTAGCGCACCGCCCATTGGACGAATAAATATTCCATGAGCAGTTATACCGCCGTCAAAAGTAAATGCATCCTTACTGTAGCCACCAACAAAAGGTTGTTTATTTTTTAACTCCCATGAAATCTCTGCTTCTGAATTGTGAGTGACAAATGCAAAACTCGGATTAGGCTCCATTAAGTGCGAGGCATAGATAGATGCCTCAATGGATCCATCATTATTTAAGGACTGCTCAAATGAGAGATTAGAAAATCCCTGGTGCTGCGGTGTGAATGAAGCATGTCCCTGCGTAACGCTAACAATTTGGGCAATAGCAGCTTCTAGACCGGGGGTGTACTAAATTTTGTGTAAACGGTCTAATAATGGGTAAAAGCCCACTCCATAGGAGTAATGATGATGACCGAAGCAGCAAAACGAGCAGTACCCCAAGAACTCATTGATAGCCTGCTGGCA
>Ga0214919_10003736_pt1 | contig 22713 bp, 19 predicted proteins | sample LL1503_MetaG_FD_177994 | JGI IMG/M metagenome (GOLD analysis project Ga0214919, IMG submission 177994) | Freshwater microbial communities from Lake Lanier, Atlanta, Georgia, United States - LL-1503 | ecosystem: Environmental > Aquatic > Freshwater > Lake | place: USA: Georgia | collected... | reverse complement strand
CACCTTATCCATTACGACCACCGACAACAAAGGCGTGTCCACCTTGGCCACCGGAAACTTTGAAATTGTCGATCTCGGCACCGCCACCGGCTCGAAAGTTAAAAACATCATCTTCATGCTCGGCGACGGCATGGGCATCGCCCACCGCACCGCTGCCCGCATGGTTCTTAACGGCGTCAGCCAAGGCAAAGCCTTGGCCCCCCTCGCCATGGACACCTTCCCGGTCACCGGTCTTGTCCAAACGAGCTCGCTTAACTCCATCATCACTGACTCTGCCCCCGGCGCCTCCTGCTACTCCACGGGCAATAAAAACAACAACAACCAAGAAGGCGTATTCCCCGACGACACCGTCGACGCCTTCGACAATCCCCGCATGGAATACCTCGGCGAATACCTCGCACGCACTCAGGGTAAATCCCTCGGCATCGTAACCACCGCTGACGTCTTCGACGCCACCCCTGCCGCTTGGGCCGTCCACACCTCCAACCGCGGCGCCGGCACCGGCATCGCCGACCAGTATCTCGATGAAGCCACCAAGTCCTCCAACCTCACCGTCCTCCTCGGCGGCGGTCGCAAATGGTTCCTGCCTTCCACCACCGCCGGCTCCGCCCGCGCCAACAGCAGTGACTACGTCCTCCCCGCCGATCTCGCCACCGGCTGGGGCGTCGCCACGGGTAAACTCGATCCCACCCGCGACCTTATCAGTGAGTTCGAAACCTCCGGCTTCAGCTACGCCGCCACGAGCACCCAACTCACCGCTAAAGCAGCTTCGGCCACCAAACTCCTCGGCCTGTTCTCTCTTTCCAACATGAACGTCGCCCTCGACAAAATCGACGGCCGCCGCGGCTCCACCAAAATCGTCTCCGATTACGGCTTCCCCGATCAACCCATGCTCGACGAGATGACCGACGCCGCACTCACCGTGCTCGCCAAAAACACCAACGGCTTCGTCCTCATGGTCGAAGGCGCCAGCATCGACAAACAAGCCCATAATATGGACAGCGATCGCTGGATCCTTGAAACCATCGAGTTCGACCGCGCCATCGCCCGCGCCAAAGCCTTCGCCGCCGCCAACCAAGATACCCTCGTCATCATCTCTGCTGACCACGAATGCGCCGGTGTGAACATCATCGGCTCGTCCACGGTCACCGCCACCAGCCTCGCCCAACGAGCGATTACTCCTGACATCGGCGTGGTTGGCCTGCGCGACCAAGTCGTCGGCACCTACGACCTCGCCGGGTTCCCCGTCTACGGCATCATGCCCGACGGCTTTCCCGCGACCACGAATCCCGACCGTAAACTGCTCATCGGTTATGCCGCCAACAGCGACCGCTACGAAAACTGGATCAGTAACCCCCAGCCACTCCAAGATTCCCAACAACCCTTCAGCGGTACCGCTCCGCTTAACACCTATCCCGCGGATCCCACCAAGCGTGACGTCGTAGGCAACTACTTCATCGCCGGCCAAGTCCCCGGTAGCAGCGCTGTCCACACCGCCTCCGACATCCCGCTCTCCGCCTACGGCCGTGGCGCCGCCGCCTTTACTGGCGCCTATGACAACACCAGCGTATTCTTCAAAATGGCCAGCGGCGTCCTCGTCGGCACCTCCACGACCATCGCTGAACGCTGAGTTTTTTTTAGTCTCATATCATTCTAGCCGCCGCCCACCCGGGTGGCGGCTTTTTTGTGCCCTTGAAAAACCTTGTTCCTCCACCCTAAAGCGCTTTCCCTAAGAACTCCCATTTTCCCATGATTTACCTCCTCGGCGGTTCCGGCTACGTTGGCCAAGCTTACCAAGCGCTTCTCACGCAAAAGGGGATCCCTTTTCGCAACCTCAAGCGCGCCGAGGTTAACTACGCCGATCCCGCGACGCTCACCGCCGCTCTCCGCGCCGATAAACCCGCATTTTTGATCAATGCCGCCGGCTATACCGGCAAACCTAACGTCGACGCCTGCGAGCTTCACAAAGCTGAATGCCTCGACGGTAACGCCGTCCTCCCCGGCCGCATCGCCGAAGCGTGCGCCGCCGCCGGCGTTCCCTGGGGCCATGTTTCCTCTGGCTGCATTTACACCGGCTCCCGCCCCGATGGCTCCGGTTTCACCGAGACCGACGCGCCCAATTTCACCTTCCGCCAAAACAATTGCTCGTTTTATAGCGGCACCAAAGCCCTTGGTGAAGAAGTCCTCGCCGACACGCCCAACGTCTACATCTGGCGCCTCCGCATTCCCTTTGACCACCGCGAGAGCCCGCGCAATTACCTCACCAAATTGATGCGCTACCAGCGCTTGCTCGAGGCCACCAACTCGATCTCGCAACTGCAGGAATTCGTCGCCGCGACCTTCGCCTGCTGGGAAAAGCGCGTCCCCTTCGGCAAATACAACGTCACCAACCCCGGCCAAGTCACCACCCGCCAAGTCGTCGAGCACATCCTCGCCAGCGGCGTCCTAAAAAAGGACTACGTTTTCTTCAAAGACGAATCCGAGTTCATGGACATTGCCGCCAAGACCCCGCGCTCCAACTGCGTCATGACCTCCGCCAAACTCGCCTCCGTCGGTATCCAGATGACCGAGGTTAACGAAGCCATCGCTCGCGATCTCAAGCGTTGGCAAAAAGCCTCCGCTTAAAAAATCCTTCCCGTTTTTCCAGCATGAACCTCCTCGTCACCGGCGGCGCCGGCTTTATCGGCTCCAACTTCATCCGTCAGCGTCTCCTCGAAAAAGGCTCGCCGCTCACAAAGCTCGTTAACCTCGACGCCCTTACCTACGCCGGTAACCCCGCCAACCTCGCCGACCTCGCGAATGACCCGCGCTATGTTTTCGCGCATGGGGACATCGGTGACACCGCCCTCGTTACAAAGCTACTCGCCGAACACCAAATCGACGCCGTCGCCAACTTTGCCGCCGAGTCCCACGTCGATCGCTCCATCGATTCACCTGAGCCGTTTTTTCAAACCAATGTCGTCGGCACGCTCCGTCTCTTAAATTGCGTCAAACAACACTGGTCTAAATTGCCCGAGCCCAAGAAGAGCGCCTTTCGTTTCCTCCACGTTTCTACCGACGAAGTCTACGGCACCCTCTCAGCTACCGACGCACCCTGGAACGAAGAGTGCCCCTACGAGCCTAACTCCCCCTACGCTGCCTCTAAAGCCGCCAGCGACCACGTCGTCCGCTCGTTTCAGCACACCTACCACCTGCCGACGGTCACAACCAATTGCTCCAACAATTACGGTCCTTATCACTTTCCCGAGAAACTCATCCCGCTGATGATTCTCAACGCTCTCGAGGGCAAACCGCTTCCTGTCTACGGCGATGGCCAACAAATCCGCGACTGGCTCTACGTCGAAGACCACGCCACCGCCATCTGGCTCGCCCTCACCAAGGGCCGCGTCGGCGAAACCTACAACGTCGGCGGCCTCAACGAGCGCCCTAACTTAGAAATCGTTAACCGCATCTGCGCAATCTTGGACAAAAAATCCCCGCGCGCCGACGGCAAGGGCTACGCCACCCAGATCACCTACGTCGCTGACCGCCCCGGCCACGATCGCCGCTACGCGATCGATAGCGCCAAAATCCGCCGCGAACTCGGCTGGTCGCCGAAAGAAAATTTCGACACCGGTATTGAGAAAACCGTCGATTGGTACCTCACCCACCGCAACTGGACCGCCGACATCACCACCAAAAAATACGCCCGCGAACGCCTCGGCACCGCCAAATAATCCCCCATGAAACGTAAAGGTATCATCCTCGCCGGCGGCTCCGGCACCCGTCTGTTCCCACTCACCATCGCTGTCTCCAAGCAGCTGATGCCGGTCTACGACAAGCCCATGGTGTATTACCCGCTGTCGGTACTTATGCTCGCCGGCATCCGGGAAATCTTAGTTATTTCCACCCCGACCGATCTTCCGCTCTTCCGCCGCCTCCTCGGTGATGGTTCCCAATTCGGCGTCACCCTCACCTACGCCGAACAACCCAGCCCTGACGGCCTCGCTCAAGCCTTCCACATCGCTGGCGATGTCGGCTTCCTCAAAAACGAGCCCGCTGCCCTCGTCCTCGGCGACAATCTTTTCTACGGCCACGACCTCGCCAAATCCCTCGAGCGCGCCAGCGCCCGCACCGGTGGGGCCACCATTTTCGGCTACCACGTCGCCGACCCCAAAAGCTACGGCGTCGTGGAATTCGCGCCCGACGGGCGCGTCGTTTCCCTCGAAGAAAAACCGCTTCAGCCTAAGTCCAACTACGCGATTCCCGGTATCTATTTTTACGACGCCGATGTCGTCCCACTCTCCCGCAGCCTCAAGCCCTCCAAACGTGGCGAACTTGAGATCACCGATTTGAACCGCCTCTACCTCGAGCGTGGCGACCTCCACGTAGAACTCCTTGGCCGTGGCACCGCTTGGCTCGATACCGGCACCCACGATTCACTTCTAGAAGCCGGCCAATTCGTCTCCGTCATCGAAAACCGCCAGGGCCTCAAAATTGCCTGCCTCGAAGAAATCGGTTTCCGCCAAGGCTGGCTCACCCGCGCCGGCCTCGAAACCTCGATCGCCAAACTCGGCAAATCGAACTACGGCGCGTACCTCAAAAAAATTCTAGCCGAGTCCTGATCTCGCTAGAACTCGCTGGCTGGAAGCTTCCACGTTCCCAGCGATTTTATTCGGCCCGCGGGAAACATTCTGCCTGATTTCGAGACACTCCCCCCAGCGCCGTGCAGGTCTCGTTTCTCATCCCGCTCTACAATTGCCTCGCCCACACGCAGGCGATGCTCGCGTCCTTGCGCTCCACGCTTCCGCACGGTCTACAATATGAGATCATTTTTATCGACGATGGCAGCACCGACGGCACCCGAGCTTGGCTCGCCACTCTAGCCAACGATCCTGTCATTCGCGTTGTCCTACATGAGAAAAACGCTGGCTTCGCCGCTGCCAATAATTCCGGCGCGACCCTCGCTCGCGGCGAATTCCTCGCCCTACTTAACAACGACCTGATCCTCACACCACGATGGCTTGAACCCATCCTCGCCGCTCACCGCGCTTACGGCCCACGCGCCGGCCTCGTGGGCAACGTCCAGATAAACGCCGCCACCGACGTAGTCGATCACGCTGGCATCGAAATCAACCTCAAAGGTAAACCTGAGCACATTAGCTCCCTGCCATGCCGCTCCCGCTGGCCACTGTTCGCGCCACGCTACCGCCGCGTAGTCGCCGTTACCGGCGCCAGTGTCGTGTTGCGACGCTCACTCTGGGAAAAACTGGGCGGCTTCGACCCCGCCTACGTCAATGGCTGCGAAGACGTCGATCTTTGCCTCCGCGCCGCCGCCGCAGGCCACGTCAACTTGGTCGCCCTCCACAGCATCGTTCGCCACCACATCAGCGCCTCCCCCGGCCGAAAACTGCGCGACGAGGCCAATACCCGCCTCCTCGTCCAACGCTGGGCCGACACGCTCGCCCGCTACGCCGCTCGTCTGTGGTGTCGCGACCACTTAGCCACGTATCTGCGCGATCCGCGCGATTTCCCCGACGCCGCACTCGCCCGTAAGGCCTTTTTCTACGCGTTGCATGTGCGCCGATCCCCTCCGCAAGGCGCTTTAGCCGGAATGAGGCAAAATCTCGACGATGAACTCACTCGTTGGCGCACGCTCCTCGACTGATTCGTTGGGTCGCAGGCTACCCCCGCGCTCGGCTGAATTTTATTGATCGAGAAACCCGATCTTGCCGCCACCGCGCTCAACTTTGCGCACCACCGACTGCGGCCGCTGATTCAAAGTAAGAAACATACGGCCGATGTATTCACCGATCAGCCCAAGCAACACCAGTTGTGTGCCCGAGAACACGAGTAGCGCTGCCATCAGGGAGCCCCAGCCATAGGAGGGACCCGAATCACGCCACCACAGCCAAGCTACGGCTCCAAAAACGATCAAACCCAGCGCCGCCAACAGTAGACCTAGCCCCGTCGCTAAACGCAGGGGCAAAACCGAAAAATTAATCCACGCGCTCAGCCACAAGCGCACCAATCGCCGCAGCGTATAACCGCTGGCACCGGCCTGCCGTTCATCGTGCCGTACCTCGAGTGAGCCGATACGTTGCGTCACCTGCAAAATCAGACCATCAATATACGGCAGAGGCCCCGTATTCACCGTGACCTCTTTCGCTACAAACGCCGTCACGCAGCGAAAACTCGAAAGGTAAAATCCCGGCGGCTTCTCGAGCGCCCAGTCCGTCATGCGGTTCGTGAACCAGCTCCCAAAATTCCGCCAAGCCGAGTGCTGCTTCACCGCGTAGTGTCCAAAAACAACATCTAGACCCGTCGTCTTCGCGTGGGCCCACATCCGCACGGCTTCATCAGGCGGATTCTGACCATCATCGTCGAGATTCACAATGTGCTCACCCCGCGCCTGCCGCCACCCACTTAAGACAGCGTTGTGTTCGCCGTAATTGCGCGCGTGCTCCACATAAATAATCGGCACCTGTGCCTCAGCCACGAGACTGCGGCAGACCTCGGCCGTACGATCGCGACTGCCGTCGTTCACCAAAACAATTTCATGACCACCCTCGATCTTGAGCGCTTCGATTCGTTTCACCAGCGGTCCGATCGTCTCGGCGCTGTGGTAGAGCGGAATCACAAAACTAAGCGCAAGTTTCATAGGTAATGGGGCAACTCCTTGCGATAGTAAGCGAGCGTTTTTGTCAAAGCCGTGCGCAAGTCCGTCCGGGGTTTCCAGCCGAGCATTCGAGCAATTTTGCGATCATCCGCATAATAATCGCCAATATCGATTTTCTTTCGCTCCGCTGGAAAGGTACGCACGGCAAGCGCGCCGCCTTGATTCAAATCAACCATCAGCTCGGCGAGGCGCAGCAGCGTCACCGGCGGCGATCCGCCGAGATTAAAGACTTCGCCCACAGCCTCATCCTTCGCCGCCGCAAGTAAGAACGCTTCCACGGCGTCATCCACGAAAGTAAAGTCACGCTGCTGTTCGCCGCCCCAGACTTCGATCATATCGCCTTCGATCAACTGACGCACCCAGACACCGACAAACGTCTGCCGTGCATCCTTCACCCGCATTCTGGGGCCGATCGTGTTTGTCAGTCGCAACGCCGTCGCCCGCAGCCCATGGACACGCGCATAAAGCAGGTGAAATGCTTCGCCAGCAGCCTTGTTAATGCCGTTCACGTCAACCGGACGCACGGGGTGGCGTTCATCAACCGGCAAGTAATCGGGCTTACCGTAAATCTGCCGCGTACTCGCAAATACGATGCGCACCGTAGGATTATTTTTTCGACACGCCTCAAGTAGGGCGAGCTGCGCCCGACAATTGATTTCAAGATCCGTTTCAGGATCGGTCATCGAATCCATGTGGCTGGTTTGCCCAGCAAGATTAAATAAGAACTCTTGCCCGCGTACGAGTTGAGCGAGCTTAACGTGTTCGCGCACATCGATGCGATGTATGCGGAGTTTTCCCGCCAGACCCGCCAAGTTGCGCCGATTGCCGCCGTACTCGGGGATCATCGCATCGACCACGGTAACCTTCGCCCCCAACCCAACCAAAGCCCGCGCCAGATTGGAGCCGATGAACCCCATGCCACCCGTGATGAGCACACGTCGCCCCACAAACGAGCGCACGAGAAATTTAGATTCAGCCATCGACCACTAGCCAACACACCTCAAGCACCTGCGCGCAAATTTATTTACTACACGCCAAGCCGCCGCATACCCCCTACCGGCGCATTTACCACCTCCACGTTCTTAGTATCGCCCGTTTACCTCAGGGGGCGGCTTGAAAGTCCGGCCGTTTAGGGCCGAGATGAAGTGACGCCCCCCCTGAGGTAAAAAACGCGCGCCGTCGCTTTGCTTCGCGGTGCAGGATTAACCCGCGAGGACAGAACCCAGAGAATTCAGCAAATTCGAGGCCTCTCGCCGTGCCATCATCGAAGTCGATTGCGCCGCCGGATTCTTTTTCAAAGTGTAACTCCCCTTCATAAATGCAAATTATAGCTTTCTAAATAACATAAAATAGCAACGTAAAGATTGCTAAAACTAAATAAAGAGCAATATATAGGTTGCATGGACCCAAATCTCAGAGAGATCATCCAACGCGGCCTCGACATTCGGGGAGTGACGCTGAAGGCAGCGCGTGCGCCCGCAACTCGCCCGGTCCGCGGATGGCTGCGAGCGGCCCGCGTGTCGATCGGCCTTAGCCAGGGGCGTGTGGCAAAAAAGCTCGGTGTGACCCGTCAAGGTTTTGGGCAAATGGAGGAGGGTGAAAACCGAGGCACGATCAGTTTGGGCGCGCTGCAACGCGCGGCGGAAGGAATGGATTGCGAACTGGTTTACTTTCTCATTCCGAAGGTTGAAGTCGCGAGCAGCTTCGCCGAGTTGGCGCGTCTCCACGACTCGGAGCACAAGCACCTGCGCGCAACGGAACATTCGATGGCCCTCGAGGGGCAAGGCGTCGGGGATCTCGTTCGCGTAACCCCGCCACCAGCTCATTCGTGAGCGCTCTTTTACAGGCAGGGGATGGAAATACGGAAATTTCCCCCGAAGAAATGATTCAACTCATTCTCCCCCTTTCCACTAGGGCCGAGTTGAATCAGGCGGAGAGGGTGAACATCAACTCTGCCCGTGTTTGGGCAATGAAAGCGGGCAATCTAAAACGAACCGACCTGCTCACTGATGCGTTTTCTCGAGAGCTGCACAGGCGCATGTTCAATGGAGTGTGGCGATGGGCGGGGCACTTTCGGACCACTGAGAAAAATATTGGATGGGAGACTCATCGTTTACTCGAAGGTGTCCGAGTTGCATTCGATGACGCTCAGTATTGGTTGAGCAACGCCACCTATCCTGAAACGGAAATCGTCGTTCGTCTTCATCATCGACTCGTTCGAGTGCATCCTTGGCCCAATGGAAACGGCCGCCACGCTCGCCTAATGGCCGATGTCATTTTGGTCTCTCGCGGACACGAGGCCCTGAACTGGGGCTCCCGTTTGGACCTTACTGCTAGGGGCGAAGCCAGGATACGGTATTTAGAGGCGATTCGCGCAGCCGACCAACTCGACTACGCGCCCCTCCTCGCGTTTGCGGTGAGCTAGTCGGAGGGGATTCCGCGCAAAAAGAGGTTGTCTGGGTGTCAGCGGCGCTGCGGTCTCCATTCCTCGGCGGTCACGTCCATGGATGGACCCACGTATTGTTCAGATCCTCTCAGACCCCGCCGCGATTGGTTGAAGCGTTCCCTTTGTTTCGGCTCTAGAACGCGACAGCGTCGATGCGGCAAACGACGCCGAGGTTTTAGCCGCGGTTGCGTTTCTTGAGATTTTTAATCTACAATAATTTACGATTCATAACCAAGCTTCAGCGAATTTAAAAAGCTCTGAATTTGAAGCGGCCAGTCAGGGAAATCTAGTGTGAACCGGCGAGCTGGAGCCGAGATGAGCACGACTTATTCGCGTTTCTAAATCGAAGATATTCTGAACACGCCCATCGGTTTGAGATACATGCCGCCCCAGCGTTGACTTCCGTTTTTCAGTAAAGCAGCTTTTCTGCATGCCTACCACGATACAAATCTCTCCCCGTGGAACGATCACTCTCCCCATCGGCCTGCGCCGCCGGTTGAAACTCGACCAGAAGGACTACTCAGTTCTCTTAGTGGAGGAGCGGCCTGACGGGATCTTTTTGCACCCGGCTGTGACCGTGCCGGTACGAGATATTCCGGCTAGCACAATCAAGAAGTGGGTCAAGGATGACGAGGCCGATGCGGCAAGCGTCAAGGTGCTCAAGCGGTGACTGTCTTCCTCGACACCTCGACAATTCTCGCGGCTTGCTGGTCGAACCGAGGCCTTTCGCGACTGCTTGTCGAGTGTGCGCCGAAGGTCGAATGGAGACTGATCACGGCAGACTACTGCATCAGTGAGGTCGAAAAGAACGTGCGCAAGCACCCTGCGGGTGCGGTTGATTGGGTGCGAATCGTTCGCGCACGATTGGAAGCGGTCGGTTCAGTCTACGTACTCGACCGTCCAATTGTCTTCGAGGCCACGAAGGACAAGCCAGTCATCTTGTCTGCGGTTGGCTGCGACGCCGACTATCTCGTCACGTCCGACACGACGGATTTTGCGCACATCCTTGGCACAGTTGTTTACGGCGTGAAGGTGCGCACACCCAAATAGTTTCTCCTAGAAATGGGTGTGGTGGCGTAGGGCTCCATACCGCGTAGATTTTAAAACCCGCGTAGTTTTAAAATAATTATTAAAACACTGCTGTCCGGAACACGGGTTAATTTGATTTTATAAAACTCATTTGAAGAGGTTTTTACAGATATTTTTGGGTGTGCTCCATTTTGAGTACGCGCGGGCTTTTCGAGCCAAGGTGTCCCAGATCTTCTCCGGGCATGGCCACCCCCACCGTATTCTCTCAGGTGCTTTCGCTTGGTCACCACGAGACGTTTCATCGCTGCGTCGAACGCTACCGTGGCGATGCCTGCATAAAATCCTTCACTTGCTACGATCAGTGGCTGGCGATGGCTTTTGCCCAACTGACGGCCAGAGAGAGTCTGCGAGATTTGGAAGCCTCGCTCAGTGCGCGCCGCTCGCTGCTTTATCAAATGGGATTCCGGGGACGGGTGGTTCGCAGCACCTTATCGGATGCCAACGAGCGCAGAGACTGGCGCATCTACGCGGACTGGGCTCAAACCTTGATCAAGCGAGCCCGCAAACTTTACGCCGCAGAGCCGTTCGCTCTCGAGCTGGATCAAACTGTATACGCTCTGGATGCGACGGTAATCGATCTGTGTCTGAGTCTTTTCCCTTGGGCTCATTTTCGCTCCGCGAAGGCGGCGATCAAATTACATACGCTCTTGGATCTGCGCGGCTCCATCCCCACATTTGTCACTCTGACAGAGGGCGCAGTTCACGAGGTCAACATCTTGGACGAGCTGCCGCTCGAGGCCGGAGCGATCTATGTGATGGACCGAGGTTATCTGGATTTCGCTCGGTTAGGACGTTTCAATCAAATGGGCGCATTCTTTGTGATCCGCGGCAAAACCAACTTGAAGTTTTACGTGGTCGAAAGCCGTCCGGTCGACCCTTCTTCCGGTCTGCGGTGCGATCAGACGATTCGACTCCGCGGCTTTTATTCCAAGCAAGACTATTCCCAGTCCCTGCGTCGCGTCCGTTATTACGACGCCGAGCATTCTCGCTCGCTCGTTTTCCTCACCAATCACTTTGGCCTGTCCGCCATTCAAGTGTGCGAGGTTTATCGCGCACGCTGGCAGATCGAACTGTTTTTCAAATGGATCAAGGGACATCTCAGGATTCGCTCCTTCGTCGGCACCACCGAGAACGCGGTGCGTATCCAAATTTGGACTGCGCTCAGCACTTACCTGCTCGTCGCCATCTTGAAAAAGACCCTCAAACTGAAACCCAGTCTGCATGAAATCCTTCAAGTTATTTCCGTCACGCCTTTCGAGAAAGTCCCTATCCCAGAGCTATTTGCACGGTTTGAGCGGGACTCGCTCACCACAGAAATTACGTTGGATGATTCTAACTCACTATTCTAAAGCACTTTAATTCCGGACACTAGTGTTATTAAAAGTAAAATAATGAAGTTACCCCGATTTGACGGACACGAGTTGAGCCCAAAGAAAGGACTTTGCTGAACTTGACGGACACAACTAAAACGATGTTTGAAAAGACTCCATACGATGCCTCGATCCTCTGCTTTCTAGGCCTCCGGCTCAGGGACATCCGTGTCGCGCTTAACTTCAATCTCCAATCCGTAAAGCGCCAATCCTAGCGGACGTCCATCTGCTGGCACTGCCGCCGAGTGAGTTGGGCTCAAACGCAACTCCAATACACTCACTCCCGCTGGCAAGGTGATTTCGGGTACACGCACCACGTGTAAGTTCTCCGTTAGCTGCAACGAGCGCATCAGCCGACCATTGAGCCAGAGCTGCAACTCACGCGGCTCCTGACAACGCGCATTAAAATACGCAACCACCCGCCGCGGGCGCTCATTAGAGTTCTCCACGCGCAGCGTCGCATCGCCCCGCGTCCAATTCCAACGGACCAGAGAGCGCGGTAACTGCTCCATCTCGTACCAGCCCTCACCCAGTCTCACCCGCAGAAAATAAGGGTGAGATGTATTCACGATCGAAAGGTGCGAACCTAGTGATTCACTCCCGCCATCGGGCAGCCGCATAGAGATCAACCCGCCGTTCAAATCCCAAGCACCCCGCAAGGGCGTGTTGAGCCGGCCCTCATAGGTGTGCGTCTCAAAATACTGCGGCTTCTTCAGCAATAACGCATTAGCCCAAAGCCGCGACCACATGTCGGGCAGGAGTAAATTAAGCGACGCCACTTCCGAGCGCGTCTCAAGTTTTCTAAGCTGACGCAGCTCTCCATCCACGATCAACGGCGCCATACACAAGCGCGAAAATACCATACCCGTACCGATCGCATTGCCTGTTATCACCAGAAGCATCACAGCGCCTACAATATATTTATCCCGCGACTTACCGCTCCAGCGCAGCGCCACCCACCAGAAGAAAGCTGGTAGCATCACCGGGTAAAACACCGAAAATAATTTGTAAGCATCGTAGCTTGCGTTGGTCCCAAAAATTACTCCGCGCCACTGTAAAAAAAAGTAGCCCGCCAACACCGGCAAGGTCATCGCGAGCGCGGTCCAGGCCTTAACCCGCCGTTGCTCCCAGGCCCGCCATCCCATCCAGATCCAAAGCAATATCACGAATCCGGCCAGCACCCCATTTAGCCCTGCACTACGCCAAGGCTCCAATTCCGGCCCGCTGACCAACCCCAACCAACCCTCCGGACCCAACGCAGGAATTTTCCATCCAAAATCATACGTACGCAGCAATTGAAAGCGCTCGATCAAACCCGCCACCCGACCGAAAAAAATCACCCCGCAAGCGACTAACGGCGCGAGCATCGCTGCTAGCCATGCTCCACCGCGCGCCCACGATCGGTTATAACCCATCAAACCTGTCACGTAGGCCACAGTCGGCACCAGAACGATCACGATAATAAAATTATAACTACCCAACAAAATCCAATAACCCACCCCCAAGACGCCGGCGAAACTTGCCGCGTTGAGCCAATTCAGACGTGCCCGCCACAGCGCCACACCTGACCAGGTGACCAAACCCACCGCCATAGCCGCCAACAGCTGGCCCGGTGCAACATGCCCCACCGCGTACCATGTCAGCGGACTTAGCCCGTAAACGGCGGCAATCACCACACTTTCAACTCCGCCAAAACCGAGCAACGCCCGAGACAACCAAAACACCACGGGCACCGATCCCGCCAATAACACCATCGTTAAAAGGCTCGTTAGCTCGTGCGGCTGGCAGCCTAGAACCGAACCATTGAAAGCAATCAAGGCTGACGGCGTGAAGTGATTTAACCGAGTCCAGTAATCAAAAAAATTATCTACCGACTGTACACTAACCACCTCCTTCAGCCCCAAAAACCCGCCGCGCTCATCCTTAGCAAATTCCTGCAAAACCCGCGCACCCGCCGCGTAGTCGCCTGCATCACAACTACCCAAGGAAAACGTCGTAAGCCCTTTTGAGACTATAGCCAAAGGCATCACTAGTAATCCCAAAACAACGATAACAACACCCCAGATCGATCTGAAGCGTTGCACATCTACCCACGCCGCACGCCATTTTACGCGCTGCCCCGCAAGCAGGAGCAATCCTAGCGGCAGCACCTCACAAGCCAGAGCATAACGGTTCGTTCCCTTAAGCCCAGCTAGCGCTCCGAACCAGACCACCCCCGATTGCAACGCCAACCCCGCTGGCACGACCAGCACCGGCCAAAATTTACGCCAACGCCACGGCATCACCCAGACCGCCAAACCCGCGCCCCAGAAAACCACGTGAGCGAGGAGCGCGAAGGCCACAAGAAAGTGAATCATAAAAGCCCTGATTAAACCCCTGTTTGGGGCTTACGCGCCACCGCGAACACCGATGAACCCCAAGCCCAACGTCCACCGAGCCGCATCCAAAGATGTTCCGGGCAAACAAGCGTACGGAAGGCCCAATCCACTAATACAGGATAGTCCTTCATGTCGCTCGTGTCTTGGGCAGTGCGTAACCACTTACGCTTAGCCCACAAAAGCGGAAACGGGACCGCATTTAAATGCGTACTCCAGCCCTCCACCATCCCCGCATTACGGCACAAAGCCTCCAGCTCAGGCCGCGTGTAGCGATGCTTGGTCTGACACGAATCATCATGGTACGACCACATCCACATATATGCGGGCACATTGATGATAACAATCCCACCCGGCTTCAACACCCGGTAAAACTCCTTGAGCGCCACGTCCGGATTCTCCACTTGGCAGATCACATCCGCCGAGACCACCGCATCAAAACTCGCATCTGCAAACGGTAGCGCGGTAACACTGGCTTCACGAATATCCGTCGACGGCCCGCAACGCTGCCGCGCCAAATCGCACGCAATCGGCATAAAATCGATTCCACTCCAACGCCACCCCGGCCTCTCCTGCCGCAACCGCAAAATCATGCCGCCCGTTCCGCAACCTGCATCGAGTACGTGCGCATCCGAGCGTAGCTCCGCCCGCGTCAATCCACGCACGACATGACGATGTAGGGACCAAAAGTACCACATTCGGTCCTCCACCGCTGAGAGTTTCAGGTATTCATCACTATTCATTGAGGCAACTGACCAAGCTGGCGGGCCCCAAGCCGCCCGCAACCACGATTCGTGGCGCCTTTTTCTAGCCAAACCAGCCCACTCCGCCTTACATAAAACTATTAGATGCGCCGCCTAACCTCCTTTTTTGCCACACCGGCCGGCCGCGCTACCCGTTATCTGATTTCACTGACCTTACTTTGGCTCCTCGCCCGTCGGATCGACTTTGGCCAACTCACCGCACTCCACGGTCAATTTTCTCTACCTCTTACCATCACCGCGGTACTCATCGCAGGGATCACCTACCCGCTCCACGCCTGGCGCTGGCAACAGCTACTCCGAGCGCAAGGCGTACCACTTTCCCTCCACTGGGCCCACGTCGTCACCTGGATCGGCCAATTCTACAATGCGTTTTTATTGGGCGGAATCGGTGGTGATGCCGCCCGCGTTTTTTATCTCGTCCGCGATGCCTCTGCTCAGCGGGCCGCCGGCTTCACCACCCTCATCATCGATCGCGCGATGGGCCTAGTAGTCCTGATGGCGCTCGCGGCCGCCGCCCTCGCCGCTCGTAGCGCGACCTTTGCCCTCGAACCGCGACTGAGCTGGCTCTTTTTCGCGGCCATCGCCATCAACATCGGCGGCGCCTTAACCGCCGTAGTCCTCTTGCGCGTCACCCCAATGCGCTGGCCGCAATCACTCCGCCGCCTTCTAGGTCCCACGCGTTTGGCCACCACATGCCAACTGCTCGAGTGTATCCGCGCCACTCCGCTGGCCCACCTCACCGCTCTTGCCCTAGGCGGCGTGATTTGGGTCCTTGATTTCATTTCCGCTTGGCTACTCGCCCAAGCAATCGGTCTACCTCTGCCTTTTTTAGAGACCTGCGTGGCGATGAGCGTCGCCTATGCGGCGACCGCCTTACCCATCAGCGTTGGTGGCCACGGCGTTCGCGAGGGCGCCCTACTTACGACCCTCGCCGCCTTCGGCCTACTGGCCACACCCGAGCTTCACGACCGTGCTGTGCTTCTAGCGTTGATGGTTTGGGCTACCACTATTTTTTGGAGCCTGTTCGGCGGTCTTTTCGTCCTCGCAGCCCCCAAACTACTGCCGCCAACCGAACCTCGCTCGTAACGCCTTTGCTTTCCGGACGCTCCGGCCCACCAAAACTATAAAACGGACTAGCACGGCCCCGTTTCCGGGTGCAAAAAAATTCAGTGAACAACACGAATGGATACTTAAAGCACACGCCGCGAAGAGCCTAAGCCAGCACCAATAGCATCCTAGACGCTAGAATAGTGTGCTAGGGAGTAGCACATCCGATCTCCTCGTAGAACTCGCTACGATGGCCCGCATTTGCCGAGTGCGCAACGTCATTCAGCCCTATCTCGAAATGCTCTCATGACTAAGCCTAAAAATCTGCCGACATCCGTCAAAGCGCGCCTGCTTGCCACGGCCGATCACATAAAAAAGCTTTCGGCACGGTTCACGGTGAGCGCCGATCTGCTACTTGCCTGAATTTGGTGGCGCGTTTTTGTCCAAAAACAGGAACCCACCCGCAGAAAGCTTTGCCAAGACAGTCATCTGTTCGCTTTGCTGATAGTGACGGCCGTCGCCGTTTCAACCTGATGCCCTCTGCTTCCCGCACGCCCCCTTTTGGCGGCGCCTTCGCCCGGCGCTTCACTCACTACACCGGCATTTTCTTCGACGACTATGCGACTGACTCTGCTTGGATTCGCGAAACCGCGCAGCTGCGACTCCCCCCTTTAGACGGCATCACCCGCCTCACCCTCAACGGCGAGTACCGCCCGCACCCCGACGCCCTAATTCTCGAAAAAAAGCCGCCCACTCTCTCGATTTTTCTCAACGGCTCCCCGGTCAGCGTACTAAGCAACTTCGCGACCGGCTCGTGGGAAATCGTTATCCCACTCCCCGTCCCTGCGCCCACGGCTGGTTTTACCTTAACACTCCACCTCGGAGGCACCACACTCACCAACACCCTCGCTTGGCTCGCTCGCGTCTCAGGCCTCGGACCGTTACAGCGCTTTCGCGCCCAACATAAAAACCGCGCCCTGCGCTTCACCGCGCTCACCACCAGCGCCACGCCCGCCACCCCCGCCGAGTTGATTTACGATTTCTCGCGCCGCCACGCACCGTTTCGCGCCGAATTCGCCCGGCGACACGCCCACCTTGGCCTCAACATCGCCGGCTTTCTGACTGCCGACCTAGGCCTAGGCGAATCCGCTCGCTGCATGGTCCGTGCTGCCGATGCCGCAGGTATCCCCTCCTCTCTCGTTCCGCTCAAACTTAGCTGTAAAAATCGCCTTGGCGATCTCACCTACGCCGCCCGCCTCACCGACGAAAATTCGCACGACGTAAACATCATCCACATTGATCCACCCGCTTCCCGCGACCTCGATCATCACCACGGAAAATCATTCCGCGCCGGCAAATACAACATCGCTTACTTTGCCTGGGAACTCCCCGAGTTTCCTGACGACTGGGTGCCATCCTTCGATTATTACGACGAGATTTGGTGCCCCAGTGATTTTGCCCGCGCAGCCATCGCGGAAAAATCCCCGCTTCCCGTTCTCACGTTTCCCCACGCGATCACTGTTAGCGCGCCCACCGAGAACACCGCCACGCTCCGTGCCCGGCTCGGTCTTCCCGCTACGGAATTTTTATTTCTCACGCTTTTCGATCTCAACTCCTACGCCGAGCGCAAAAACCCTCGCGCCGCCCTAGCCGCTTTCCGCGACTCAGGACTCCCCGCGGCCTCGGCCAATTTGGTCGTAAAAGTTCAAAATCTAATCGGCAACGAAGCTGATTTCGCCCGCCTTCAAGCCGACGCCGCCAGCATTCCCGGCATCCACTTCATCACCGAAACGCTCTCACGCGCCGATATCTACGCCCTTGAAGCCGCGTGCGACGTCTTTGTTTCTTTACATCGCTCCGAAGGCTTCGGGCTCGCCGTCGCCGAATGCATGGCTCTCGGCAAACCGGTCATCTCCACCGATTGGTCAGCCACCGCCGAGTTCGTTAATATCAACAACGGCTGCCCCGTGCGTGCACCGTTAATCACACTCACCTCGAACCACGGGCCCTACGCCAAGGGCCAGACTTGGGCCGATCCCGACATCGCGCACGCTGCCGCGCACATGCACACCCTTTTCGCTGACCGCGCCCTCTGCGCTCGGCTCGGCGCCGCTGCACGCGCGACGATCACCGAAAAATTCTCACCCACCGTAGTTGGCGCGCGTTACCGGCGTCGGCTCGAGGCGATCGCCGGGTTCTGAGCACGCTTATTTTTTAGCGGGACTAAGAGTGGGGTCGGTCGCTTTACCTACCACGCGAATTTCTAAGTTACGTAGACTAAACGTAACTTTGCGCGGGTCACCATTGCTTGGGAATTCCGCAGGTTTATTGGTCTCAAATCGCCAAATGGTATCACCCGGCGGTAGGCGCACGCCGTTTAGAACCACACCGCGCAACGTACGCACCGTTTCACCCTTCCACAAGACGGTCTGATCATGGTCGGTAGCGCGCACGATCACGTTACGCTCGTCGCTGCTCTTTAAATCGAAAGTGATGTCGGCCTTGATTGGAAACGGATGGGGATTGCGGAGCAAGACCTCGGCGGCGCCGCGACTCCAACGCCAGTAATCAAAACGAGAGCGCTCCGGTAAAAACCATTCTTGTTCACTGAACACCGCTTCGACGGTACGTCCGGTAGACTCGACCATACGCAAAGAACGCGGCCCCACGAGGCGGAAACTTTCACGCCCGGGCGGCTTCAGGGTATCGCTCGAGAAAAACACCGTAAGATTACCCAATACAAGCAACACCCACCACGCCCGCCCTCGGGGTACAAGGATGTTAAACGCGAGCGTCATGGGCAGCAGCACGCGTGAAGCCGCCCCCGGATAGCCTTCCCACACGGCATCACCCAACACCACCAACAACACCGCGTATCCAATCCCCGCCCGCCACCAGGCCTCGCTCCAGCGCGGCCGCAGCACGAAAAATAAACACTGCGCCGTGAGCGCAACCAGCATCATCGCACTCCATAATCCGATAGAGCCCGCGTCATCGGTCTTAAACACCGCGATTGTCTCCACCCACTTGTTAAAATAACCCACAAACGGCAGAGCAAAATTCCGCGCACCCGCATCGCCTCCGTTACCGAGCCATAGTTTTAAAATCACCATCCAAACAGCCAGAGGCGCGACCACCATCAAGCCCTGCGCGATCGCGCGCAGCCAACCGCGCCGATCTCGCACATTCGCCGGCGCAAACGTCGCTCCCGCGATGATATTGGTTTCCTTGCCGAGTCCCGCCAGACCCAGCACGCCAGCCGCCCACCAGGAACGCCCCCGCTCCGCCAAAATCATGCCTAAGGCGATCAGCAAGAGACTAGGCCCATCGACCAGCGATCCCCGCACGCTGAAACAAAGCCCAAAAGAAAACATGATCCCAAACCAGCGGACGAAATTCCCCCAAAGGGTCGGTGGAAACCAGTACAGTAATACGGCCGCGAGGAGAAACCAACACACGATATTCTGCACCGCGTAAATGTGCAGGGCCCATGCCGGATCTCCGCCCGCGAGGCCATAAGCCGTCCAGCAAAATAAAATCCGCCGAGCCCGATACGGCAAAGAATCCACGGCCGCCCCCAGCGCCCGGTTACTCAACCAGGGCCGCATCGCGATTTGGGCGTAATATTGAGCATCGTAACCGGTCGAGTCGGGCTCCTCGTAGTGGTTGATCGCCTTGAGAGCCGGGATGTAGCGCTCGCTCACATTCCCACCAAACATCACCAGATAGGTGAAGCCCTTGCCCGGCACATAAAACTGCGCACAAATCCACACGAATAAGACCACGGTCGCGGCGTAGGCAGCAGGCAAAGCCCAGGATGCGCTGCGTTGGTAAAATGGGATCAGTCTGGCCACGAAGAGTTCAGACGCCAAAGTCTACCCGCACTCAACGCAAGAATGGATTCACAACTCGCCGACTCAACTGCCTTACCGCCCCGACCAGCCGTTTGGTGGCGTGCGCTCCTTTTTAGCGGCTTAGTCGTGTATGCGTTTTTTTTAATTCGCCACGTCGGTGCTCACGCCGGGGCCTCGGATTCCTCCGGTTATCTCAACAACGCCCGACTACTCGCCGCGGGCCAGACAGCCATCCCTCAGCGCATTCCGACGGGAATCGATGCGGCCCAATTCGACTCGTTCACTTTTATCCCGCTTGGCTTTCGGCCGATGCCCGATGCCGCCATGGCGCCAACGTACCCAATCGGCTTACCCTTAATGCTTCTCGCTACGGCGAAAATCGTCGGTTGGGAACTCGCGCCGCCACTCGTGATGGTGATCAGCGCGTTACTGGCCGTCGCGCTGATGATTCCGCTGGGGCGAGCTGCGGGCTTAGCCTCGAGCTGGGCCACAGTCGGGGCGCTGCTGCTAGCGACCTGTCCACTCACGACGTTCATGTCAGTCCAGCTAATGAGTGACATTCCCGCCACGATGGTCGCGATGGCTGCAGTTTGGTCTGCGTGGCGCAGCCACACTCGGCTACCTTGGGCGCTCGCCGCCGGAGCTTGTTTAGCGCTCGGGGTCTTGATTCGCCCCACCAACCTCATGCTCATATTACCGGTCGCAGTGTGCCTCGGGCTGGATACGCGACGTTGGTTGTTGCTAGGACTCGGTGCATTTCCCGGTGCGCTCTTGCAGTTGCTTTATAACTCCGCCGCTTACGGTAACCCGCTAGCCTCCGGTTATGGCGACGATCTTAGCACAAAATTCTCCTTCGAGATTATGCCGGCGACGCTCGCGCATTATGTGCGATGGCTGCCAGTTTTGCTCACGCCGGTCGGCATCTTCGCGGTGCTACTTCCATGGGTCGGTAGTCGAACGCGTTTTACGTGGGTCTTGATTGCATGGGCGGTACCCTTTTTGGCGTTTTACGCGGGTTACTGGCATACGCATGAATGGTGGTGGTACCTACGTTTTCTCCTGCCGGCGTTTCCCGCCATCATCATCGGAGGGTTATGGGTTATACATAAACAATGGTTTCGTCTGCTGGCGCCTCGATTACCAGGTCCGCTAGTCGCCCGCAGTTGCGGGATTGCCGCTATTTTGGTTATCCTAGTCCACGCCGCATTTTGGCACCATCGACTCAACGCTCATTTGATTGGCTTAGGAGAATCTGTGTACCCGGAGACATGCACGTGGGCGCGAGAACATCTGCCTGCGAATGCGATTATCCTCACCGAACAAACCAGTGGCGCTTTGATCTATTACACTGATTTTTCGCTGGTGCGCTGGGACAGCTTAAATCCCGAGCGCTTCGCGCGTCTTACTGCGATCGCAGGAAAACGCCCACTCGTCGCCGCGCTTTTTCCCCATGAGGTCAAATCGGCTCTAGCTCCGCGCCAGCAGGGACGCTGGCAGGAAATCGGCGCCGTCCGTCACGTCACTTTTTGGCAATGGTCACCCGAGGGCTAACTTTCCTGAAAGCACCGCGCTCGCTCCAGCGAGTTCTCGTCGTAATAGCCGCGCTTGGTTATGCGGCCTTCATCTATTTTGTAGGTTCACCCTTCGCCGCCGGCTCCGATTCCTCCGGCTACCTGAACAGCGCTCGCCTGCTCGCCCAAGGAAAGTTTCACGCACCCGTAAAATCCCTACCCCAACTTACGCCACCCGACTGGCATTATTATTGGCAAGAACCACTAGGCTTTACAGCCCAACACCTGACGCCGCGCATGTCGCCCACGTACCCAACAGGCCTACCGCTTCATCTAGCGCTCGCCGCGCCCATTGTCGGTTGGGAAAAAGCTGCACGCCTAGTTAATGTCCTCAACGTCCTCGCCGCGGCCGTGCTGCTGTACGCGCTCGCGCGCCACCTAGCGCTTTCTAAAGCGTGGGCTCTGAGTGGCGTCGCTTTTCTTTGGGCCAGCCCACTTTTTATTTTTCAATCGCTGCAACCGTTAAGCGACGCCCTCGCGCTCACTTGGTCACTTGCGGCGATTCTGTGCGCACTAAAATCACACCAACACGGGTCTTGGGCCCTAGCTGCAGGCGCGGCGCTTGCCATCGCTGTACTAGTGCGACCGACGTGCGCATTAGTCGCTCTACCGTTTATCCTAGCGCTGCCTTTTTCCGGACGACGCTGGCTTGTCGCTTTATTGGGTAGCGCGCCCGGCGTGACGTGGTTTTTTTATTACAATACCCAAGCCTACGGCTCCGCGTTTACCACCGGCTACGGGGATATCAGTACGGCCTTTAATTCACGCTTCGTCATCGGCAACCTCGCTCATTTTACGTACTGGGTACCGCTGCTTGTTTCGCTGCCACTTACCTGTGCTGCCGCCTTCCTGCCTTGGCGCCAGCCCACGTTCACGCCACCGCGCACGAGGTTAATACTCGCGACGTGGATCGGGGTTCTAGTGATTTTCTACGCACCTTATTTCTGCGCCGGTTCGATCTGGTCGGAGGTACGTTTTTTGCTACCGGGGTTTCCTGCGATCATTCTAGCCGGACTGATCGTCACGCAACAGTGGCGTATATCCCCGCCTTGGTGGCTGCTGGCAGTCGGCCTCTGTGCACAAATGATACTCACCCACCAACTCCGCGTCACCGGCATTCGCGAACAGGAACGCGCCTATCGCGTCGCCTCGCGTTGGCTGGGAACTCACATCTCGCCGGGCTCGGTCGTAATTACGGCCCAACTCAGCGGAGCCGCACATTATTATAACGATTTCAACCTCGTGCGCTGGGACATCCTTCCGCCGCATCGGCTAACCCAACTCCGTTCCGCCGCCGCCAAGGCCCAGCGCGAAATCTATGCCGCGCTCTTTCTGCCCGAAATCACCGCTGCGCAAACCGCCCTGCCCGAAGCCCGCTGGGAGCAGATCGGCGAAACTCCCGAGGTGAAATTTTTCCGGCTGCTCCCGGTAGCCCAACGCTAAATACGGAGTTACTTGCCAGACTTTCACCAAGCGGTTTATTCGCCGGTTTTTCGGAGCCAGATTTGCCCACCCCCGCCGCCCGCACACAAAGGCATG
>Ga0214919_10003735_pt1 | contig 22720 bp, 18 predicted proteins | sample LL1503_MetaG_FD_177994 | JGI IMG/M metagenome (GOLD analysis project Ga0214919, IMG submission 177994) | Freshwater microbial communities from Lake Lanier, Atlanta, Georgia, United States - LL-1503 | ecosystem: Environmental > Aquatic > Freshwater > Lake | place: USA: Georgia | collected... | reverse complement strand
CCACAGAACCCCAGATTAACAGAAACAGTTTCTACAAACTATGCTTGTTTTATGAGAGTTACAAGCCAGAAAACTTTGATGTGCAATAAACTGTGTAATTGCCTATTCTCTGTAGTTTTAGCAAAGCGTCCAGCTCTGGACGCTTAGGTTGCTCTGGACGGGTATAGGGGGTGTCCAGAATCTTGAAGGTTAAAGATGCATACCAACCCAATTTCACTTAAATACATCATGAAGCGCCTAGGACTTGTAAAATGCAACGATCACCGCCCGCCTATACTGCCTGCTTCGCCCGAGCTTGAAAAACGGTTGGACGAAGTCTTAAAAGGTGCTGGCCTGCTCTGATGGCTCAAAATGAAATTTACAAACCGCCCCGCGCATCTAGCAGGCAGCCTGTGACATAGCTCGCTGCTGGCGATGCCAGCCACACTACGGCCTCAGCTATTTCTTCGACGGTGCCCATGCGCCCAAGCGGCACGGCACTAATCATTTTCTGCAACTGCTCGACGCTTCGGCTACTTTGAATTTCGGTATCGACAAGTCCCGGGCGGACTGCGTTGACCCGGATGCCTTCTCCAGCGACTTCCTTTGACAACCCGATGGTCATGGTATCGATTGCGCCCTTTGAGGCTGCGTAGTGCACCCAACTGTGGGGTGAACCCAGCACCGCTGCGCCGGATGATATATTGACGATCGAGCCGCCCTGCCCACCATGTCGGGTCGACATGCGCCTGACAGCCTCGCGCGCGCTGAGAAACGCGCCAATCACGTTCACTCTGTAAACTTCTTGAAGTGTAGAAGCGCTTACCGTATCGACACGTGATATGCCGCCGGTAACGCCGGCATTGTTTACCAGTACCGCGAGCGACCCAACCTTGTCGAGGGTCTCGAAACCGCGCATCAGAGAGTCTTCATCTCCAACATCGGCCTGTATGGCCAATGCCGTTCCGCCAGCGCGTTCGATAGTTCGCACGACTTGGTGAGCCTTTTCAGTGCTGTTGCGGAAAAAAAGGGCAACTGGCCAGTCACGCGCTGCACGTAACGCGCAGGCTGCTCCGATGCCACGACTACCACCCGTGATCAAAAAATAACCAAACGAATCATTTATCACGGTTTTCCCCTGTAGTTGGTTCTGTCGCAGTAAGCATAAACGACAATCGTGTCTATGCTTGATTTCCGCCAAAGTCTGCTCAACAGCACCTTGAACAAGGTCCTCCAACGGCTTCAGCATCCGCTGGAAGTGGTGCTCACCTGTGTTAGCTAGTACGTGGCCTACTCACTGAGCCTTAGGCACATCGAGGAGACTGCGCCAATCGAAATTCCTCAAAAATATCGTCGAGCAGGACCATAGGGCATTGGAAAAAGTCACCTGACCAATGCTGAGCCCTCAAATTGATTCGAGAGACTAGGAATTATCAACTTTTTAGCCTGGCGTAGAAATTTGCTAACTGATCAATAATTTGTGCTGGGCTCCGTCCCCTAAGATGATTTGCAAAGAGTTCAAATTCGAAGTAGCCCTGATAGCCATCGGCGGCCAGCGCGTGGAGCATGGCCGCTACGTCCAGCAAGCCGTTGGATGGCTCATCCCTCTGGAAGTCCGCTGGGTCACGCAGAGCGACTAGATTGCTAAATTGAACAAGCCTGACTTTATCTGCCTCGCGTGCAGCCAGGCCCTCAAGATCCTTATCCCACCAAGAATGAAACAGATCCAATGTGAGGGAGACATTAGGCAAGGGTCGTATTACTTCAAGGGCTTGACTCAGTGAGTTGATGCAGCCTTTATTGAGCACACCAGCAGGATGGATTGGTTCAAGCCCTAAATGAACTCCTACCGCTGCCGCCTGCTCAGAAAGATCTGCAAGTCCTTCTGCGATGTGTGAACGGGCATGGTTAAGCGATCGATTTCCATCGGCGAGTCCACCAGTGATCACCACCAGCGTGTGAGCATTTAAATCGGCCGCAAGGTTAACTAGACGCTGATTACGAGCGTGTTGAATGTTCATCTTCGCAGCATCTTGGTACAAGAAATAACCCGCGCTGTTGAGAGACGATACTGCAAGCCCATGGTCATTGAGCAATGATCTCAGCTTATGGGAATCGATCTCGTCAATGGCGCGAATGGTCAGCCCCACCGCGGTGGCGCCAGCGGCCACAGCCAGTGGAAACAGCGCCTCGACCGGCAAGTCTTCAGGGCAGATGTAGGCGTTGATTGAAAGTGGGTTCATCGCTTTTTAAGGTATCTATTTCGAGCGTCTTTGCGGCGCTTGTCTGTCATGTACTTATGTTTTGGTGTGACCGTATACGGTGGACGCGAATTCTGCGGAAATGTAGCCATCGCGCAGATCTCGTTCAATCAGAGCTGGATCGCGTTCAGCAGGCGCACCATAACCGCCGCCACCTGCGGACTGAAGCCAAACTAGGGTTCCTTCAGCCAGTGGAAGATAAGGGGTTTTGCTGGACAAACGGCGCTCTTCAGGAGCCCCAGGGTCCAGCACATAAAGGGCCGACCGTCCTGCCTGACCACCAAAAAGTCCTCTGGGCTGAGATTCATGACGGTCAGCGCACAGACAAAGCGAGGCTTGGTCAGCTAGAACACGAAAAACCCTGCAAAAACCATTGCCTCCCCTGAACTTGCCTGCACCTCCTGAGTCGGCTACGATTTCGTAACGCTCAAACAGGATAGGGTTTTCCATTTCGTCAGCCTCGATAGGGACATGCCCTGCATTGCCAGCGCCGTAGCGGATGCCGTTGATGCCATCGCGTGTGGCGCGTGCGCCGTATGCCCCAGATGACAGTTCCAGGGTCAGGAAAAATGGTTTCTTAGCCGTCGGACGTGTGTCTGCTCCGCCAACCACTGAGGTGCCGGTGGAGCCCGAACCGCTGGCGAGCACGGCCAGTGGCGCTGCTTCAGAAAGCGCGTGCATTGTCGTATCGAGCACGCGGTAGGCAACCTCTGCATAGCCAACCATGGACCCTGGTGGTCGGGCATCACAAAGAGTTCCGGGCTTGGTGATGACCTTGATTGGACGGTAACTCCCTGCGTTCGGTGGATTTTCTGGGTCGGTGATCGATTTGATGGCGTACTGGACACCTGATATGGCTGAGGCGCGGGAGCAGTTTATGCCGCCGCGGGACTGGGGAGATGACTCAGTCAGGTCGACGGTGATGTCTGAGCCATTTATGCTGACTTGACATTCGATCCACTGCTTAGTGTCGGTTAAGCCATCGCCATCAATGCAGTCACGTGATCGGTAAATGCCCGACTTGAAGCGCGCAATTCGAGCGCGAGTCAGTTGCTCTGAGCGATCAAGAATTTCAGTCATAGCCCCAGTGATAGTTGGAAGACTGTAGCGTTCGATTAGCTCAAGCAGGCGCCGCTCGCCGGTAAAGCATGATGCATACTGAGCCCGCATATCTCCCAAGGCAACAGAGGGATCGCGCACATTTCTAACGATCATGTCGGCGATGGGCTGAACCAGTTCATCTTTTACAAAGAGTTTGACTGGTGGAATCACAATACCTTCTTGAATCAGTTCTTTGGTCGCAGGCGAATAGCTACCGGGGCCCATGCCTCCGATATCGGCCCAATGACCTCTGTTGCAAAGGTAGCCATAGAGCCTGTCCTTCAAGAACAGGGGCCGGACCAACAGAACGTCTGGCAGGTGGGTTCCCCCAAGGTAGGGGTCATTTGTCATCAGCAAATCGCCCGGATTTACATTGTTGCCAAAGTGCGATAGCAAGCCCTGTAGCTGAAAGGGCATGGTGGTGACATGAATTGGGAACCCAGTGGGATCTTGCGCAACGATTTCACCATGGGCATCCATAATGCAGCATGACAGATCACCCTGTTCTTTCCAGAGTTGGGTGTAAGCGGTGCGCATTGTCATGAGCTTCATCTCATGGGCGATGCCAATTAGCGCATTTTGAAGGACTGCAAGCGTGAATGGGTCGATCGTCATAGTTGCTCCGTTAGGTGAGTTCGAGCACGAGATTGAGTTGAGCATCGACCGTGGCTACGCACGAGGGCGGAATGACAGTGGCCGACGATAACTCTTGAATGATGGCGGGTCCAGAGATTTGCGTGCCTGCATGCAGGTGCTCTCGGCGGTAAATTCGTGTGGAATGAGAGCTGTCTCCAAACCAAACATCTCGAATAGTCGTGGGCGCAGCTTCGGTCCTGTCCGCTACATGAACAGGATCTTTTGGTTTATCAACCCGACCCACTGCGCGCAGTCTGACGTTGACCACCTCAACGGGTTCGCCTTCTACAGCGTAGGTGTAGATTTTTTTGTGTTGCTGGTGAAACGCATCGATAAAGGCTTGAAGCTTTAACGGAGCATCCATTCGGTCGTTGTCGATGCGGACGTTGATCTCAGTAGACTGCCCAACGTAGCGTATGTCTATGCTGCGCTGGTAGTCACGGGATTGGGCATTGACGCCTTCGAGGTCAAAGTCCGCGTCTGCGCGCTCGCGTAGCTGCGTGAAGGCGTTATCAAGCGCGCTATTGCCCAACAGGTTCGAGCGCTTGAGGATAGACTTGGAGAAGTCATGCGTGAAGTCAGCTACCGCAATGCCGCCAGAAGAAAAGAGGCCTGGGCTGTTAGGAATAAAAATGCGCTTCATGCCAAGTTCCTGAGCAATCGCGAAGGCATGAATGGGTCCGCCTCCACCGAAGGCGCAGAGATCAAAGTCGCGCGGATCCGCACCGCGTTGTACCGATACAAAGCGAATCGCCTCAGCCATTTGGTTAGCCGCAACCTTGAAAATACCGCTGGCTGCTTGTATGTTGTCAATTCCGAGTGGCTTAGCGATATGCTCATTGATGACCGCAGCGGCCCGATTTTGATCAAGCTTGACCTCACCGCCAGCGAAGTCGTTTGCATCAATGTAGCCAAGCATTAAGTTGACGTCTGTCAGGGTGGCATGATTTCCACCAAGACCGTAGCAGGCTGGACCTGGATCTGAGGAGGCACTTTCAGGCCCTACTTTCAGACGACCAACCTCGTCCAGCGTCACAATGCTGCCGCCGCCAGCTCCGACAGTGTGAACATCAAGCATGGGCGTGACCACTGGAAAGTAGCCTATTTCTCGCGCAGTGGTTGCCTCTGCAGTCCCATTGCGTAAAAGGCAAACGTCCAAGCTGGTACCGCCCATGTCAATAGTGATGAGGTGAGGGTGCCCTGATGTTCTCGCAAGTTGTGCAGCGCCAACCACGGCCCCCGCCGGACCTGAGAGGAGAGTCGTGGCAGGATTTCTGAGTACAAGCTCTGGTCGACCCACACCACCGTTGGACTGGAAGATGAACAGCTTACTGTCAATATTTTCTTCCCGCATTCCAGCCAGCAGTTTCTCAACATAGTTTCGCAGAACGGGTGCGATGTAGGCAGCAAATAAGGTGGTGCTAGTGCGGGGAAACTCTCTGAACTCAGGCTGAATATCGTATGAGATCAGAACATCAACATGTGGAAGCGCCGCCCGCAGCCGACTCTGTATTTTCTGCTCGTGCTCAGGATGCAAGAAGGAGAAGAGCAAACAGATTGCAACCGCCTGCACGCCGCTGCTGCGCACTTTTTCGACCAGTTGGTCAATATCGGCATCATCAAGCTCCTTCAGAACTGCGCCTTCCGCATTGACCCGGCAGTCAACCTCAAAGCGCAGATGTCGTGGGGCGATCGGCGCAGGCTTGTCAACCTGGACCCGGTAGATAAGGTCTGCGGGGCGACTGAATCGTCCCATTTCGATGATGTCGCGAAATCCCTTATTGGTAATCAGCGCGGTCATCGCGCCTTTGCGCTCAATAACAGCGTTTGTGGTGATGGTGGTGCCATGTCCAATGAACGAGAGCTCGGATGGTGAGGCTCCGGACTCCGCCATGACACGCTTGATTCCTTTGACAACAGTTGCGTGTCGACGCCCTGGTTCGTTGAGCACCTTGGCGAAGAAACGTCGCCCCGTTTCTTCATCAATGAGGGTAACGTCGGTGAATGTTCCACCGACATCGATTCCAATTCTGTACATAAATTGTGATCCAACTTGGGAAAGTTAATAAGGGACGATAAGCAGGTCTGGGTCTGCCCAAGAAACTTGCACCGGTCTACCTGGGAGAAATTCTTGTTGTGAGGCGCTGATCGGTGTGTCAATTGTTAGCCGGACACCCTTTTCAAGTTGTACGGTGGATCGTATCGAAGGCCCCAGAAAGGTTGTGTCGATCACAGTTCCTGGGTGGCCGCCGATTGCCGTTGCCTCCGCATGCAACCGAACCTTCTCATGGCGAAGCACTGCAACTACGGTCTGTCCGGGTTTGAGTTCTGTGCTGCACACACCCTGAAGGTGCCACCCGCCTGCATTGACTGTACAGAGGCCTTTTGCATCGGTGGCCATGTAGACAGCTTCAATTAAATTCGCGCGGCCTACAAACTCGGCTGCAAATCGGGTCGAAGGTCTGTCGTAGATGTCGCGAGGAGTTCCAAGCTGAACAATTTGCCCTTGCGACATGACCGCAATTCGATCTGAAAGAGCGATTGCTTCGGCCTGATCGTGTGTGACAAAAATCCAGGTACTGTTAGTTTCCTTATGGATGCGCCGTAACTCCTCGTGCATCTGTAAACGCAACTGTAAGTCCAATGCGCCTAGCGGTTCATCTAACAGCAGCACTTCCGGTTCGTTAACAATGGCACGAGCGATGGCCACGCGTTGCTTTTGCCCACCGCTGAGCATGGAGATACTTCGCTCTTCATATCCAGAAAGGCGAACAAGCGCCAGCGTATCTTTTATCTTTCGATCAATAGTGACTCGATCGAACTTTTTCATTTCGAGGCCGAATGAAATATTTTGTGCCACGCTAAGATGAGGAAAGAGTGCCAGATGTTGGAACACCATATTGGTGTTTCGTTTGTATGACGGAGTTAACTCCGCGTTGCGCCCGCCAATAACGACCTCTCCAGACGATGGTTGCTCAAACCCGCCGATGATTCGGAGGAGGGTGGTCTTGCCGCATCCACTGGAGCCCAGTAGTGACAGCAATTCGCCCCGGCGAACGTCCAGGCAGACGTTGTCCAGGGCCGTAACCTGCCCGAATTTTCGGGTCAGGTTACGTACTGATACTGCGCTTGTGTTGTCCATTGCATCAGCTGCTTGTTGCTTTGGATAGACCCATGATGATCACGCGCTCTTAACCCGGGCCCAGACTTCGAGCCACTGTTGAAGGTTCGGTGGCATGGCCAGCGGATAGTTTTTGGTGGTACCGTCGAGTACGCCATAGCCAAGGGTGGCGCGCTCCTGAGCAGTGAGAGAGACAGCTGCAAGCTTTGAGGTTGAAAGATATCCTGATGCGCTTGTTAGCTGGCTGGAATAGGCCTGACCCAGCATCGAATTGATCATGGCGTGGGCTGCATTTTGGTTGTTGGAATCCTTGGGTATGTAGGCAGGCTGGACAAACGACAGCACGCCTTCCTTGCACCAGCAAGTTGCAACAGGAACTCCCTGCTTTGTCAGGCCAGTTCGCATCGGGATGGTTCCAAAGGTAATGGCAACCTCGCCTGAGGCCATTAAATTGGCACCCTGCGCAAAGCTAGACCAGAAAGTACGGACATTTTTTTTCTTAGAAATTAGGAATCGGCCGACCTCATTGAGATCGGCGGTGGACATGGTTTCTGGGTTGGTCTTACCAAGAAACAGGCCAGCCGCCATGATCATTTGGTGTGCCGTGTCAAACCAGGCGATACGGCCTGCATACTTGTCTTCAAACAGTAAGCCCCATGTTGTCGCTTCTGCTGCAGGAACAACCGTGGTGTTGTAGATGACAGTGTCGTAACCCCACATGATGGGAACACCATAGACCTTGCCATCGCGCTGGAGAATGTCTTCCTTGAATGTGGCCGAGACCTGTGAGTAGTTGGGGATCAGTTTGAGGTCAAGGGGTGCGCATTTTTCCTGACCGGCCGCAGCGCCCAGAACGGGCCCACGCGAAAAGATGCTGTGGCTCATCATCAGGTTGTAGCGACTGGTGCCGCCTGGCGCCACCAGTCGGGCTACGACGTCGGTAGAGCTTTGGAATGGGTTGTCGTTTATTTTGAACTTGCCCTCACTTTCAAGGATTCCCTTGAGTGGCCCTCCGACCAGGGCATTGGCAAGCAGAACTTCTAGGGTGGGTCCCTGCTGTGCTTGCGCCCAACCCATGGTACCCAAAGCCGCTGCAGCCCCTGCCTTCAGCAGCGTGCGACGTCGATGGGGGAGGTTGTTGTTAAGGTTCATGTCATGCGATTTCATAGTATCTCCTGTGGTGGTGGGTTGAAGTAATAAATCTATGAGGTAACAAAAGAGCTGGTTTTGATATTTCAAAATCAATGCCTACTTGATGAGGATCTGCGTTCAATGGCTTGGGATGATGTGGTTGAAACCCAAAATCCCATTGCGGCCACTGCGACTGAAATAAGCATGATGATGACCCCGGCTGCGGGAAGGAAGGGCGCGGTCTGTTCAACGATCAAGACCCAAAGGTAAACTGGCGTGGTGCGTTCAGCGCCGATGACAAAAAGCGTACGAACAAACTCATCAAAAGAAAGGGTGAAGGAAAACAAGACGGTGGCAATCACTGCCGGTTTAATGAGGGGAAACACGATCCGCTTGAACACCACCCATGGACTCGCACCGAGGTCCATGGCGGCCTCTTCAAGTGCTTGATCGAAGGCGGCCAATCGCGGGTAGAGAGTTAGAAAGGCAAAGGGCAGCACCCAGGTCACATGGGCCACCAATGCACCCGTCCATAGCCCGTAGGGAACTCCGGCAATGCCGAAAAAAACAAGTAGCACCGCGCCCGACACAATGCCTGGAATGATGATTGGAATCAGCATGACGGGCACAACCCATTGCTGCCCCCAAAAGTGTTTGCGAAGGCCCAATGCTGCCATCAGCGCAAGCGCTGTGGCAATGAGTGATGAGACCAGACCAACGCTAAAGCTCTTAAATAGCGCTATAAAAAACTTACTGTCATTGAAGACTTGGTGATACCAATCAAAAGTAAAGCCTCGAAGGGGAAAACCGATGACGGGAGAATCATTGAACGAGAGCACCAAAAGCACCCCGATCGGCAAGTAGAGGAAGCCAAAAAATATCCCAGCATACAAACGGAGCCAGAGGGCCATAGAGTTTTGGTTGGGTCCGAGCATCAGTGTCGCCCCATGAACAGGCTTTGAAAGCCAAACCGCCGGCTTGCCAAGTAAAGGCTCAGCATCACAACGACCATCAGCACCACAGACAAGGCGGCACCCAGCGGCCAGTTACCCGCATCTAGAAACTGGCTGGAAATAATGTTGCCAAACATTTGACTCGATGGTCCACCTAGCAGTCGAGGTGTAACGAATGCGCCACAGCACAACAAAAAGACCATTGTGCAGCCTGACCAAACTGCAGGCAGCGTGAGCGGCAAGATGATTTTCCGAAAGGTCTGCCACGCCGATGCGCCGAGGTCATTAGCGGCCTCGATCAAGGCGGGGTCCAACTTGTCCAATGCCAGGTAGATGGGCAGAGTCATATAAAGGGTGTAGACATACACCAGTCCTAAATAGACTGCGCCTTCATTGAATACCAAATTGTCCAGGGGGCGGTCTATGATCCCCATGGACATCAGTGTTGCATTGATCAGCCCAGAGCGACCGAGTATAGGCATCCAGACAAAAGTTCTCACCACATAGCTTGTCCAAAATGGGAGAAACAAAAGAATGACAAATAGCATCTTGCGCTTACCTTTGAGGCTTGCAAGAAACAGCGCAATGGGGTACGAGACGAGTAAGGACAGCGCAGTGGTAAGGATTGCAATTTTGACTGTGTTTCCCAGCACCCGGATGTAGATGGAGTCGCCAGCCAATGAGGCATAGCTTTGGAGAGAAAAACTCGAAGTCAAGCCGAACATGGAGGCAGTCCAGAAGGACACAGTCACCAAAAAAACCAAGGGCGCAAGGGCGAACAATGCCAACCACACCATTGCTGGCGCAACCAACCATCCACCCGATATGCCTGGCTTTTGTTTTTCGCTCATGGTGGTGAGGGTCTCAAGTCATTGACCCGCATTGCCGTAACCCTTGCTTCTAGCTGAGCACGCCAACCACCGGCCGTGATGATCTCAAGTTGCGATGCTGCCAAAGGTTGGTACTGGAATTGCGTACCACGGGTGTGATTGATCAAAACGCCCGTGGCAAAGTTCACCTCAATCTCGTCTCCAGTCTCGACCTGCGCGGACACGCCTTGACAGTTAGGTAGAAAGGGTACACCCGCATTGATGGCGTTGCGGTAACTGCCTCTTTGGATGGACTCAACCACAAGCCCCAAGCCGTGCGCGCTGATGCCGATAAGCCCCTGAATATGTGGGTTGCCTTGAGCGAAGCGTTTGCCGCCGACGATGATGTCGCCGGGCTTGACCTTCTTGGGAAAGTCAGGGTCTATTCCGGTCATTAGATAAGGGCCCAAGACGGCCGGATTGGTCTCGCGTTTCAGCGCAAATTCTAGTGGCATCATATCGCCGTCGATGCCAACGTTATCGCCGAATTTCCAGCATCTGCCGCGCATGGTCAAGTTCATCATTTGGCGTCCTGTGTCATCAATCAATGAGGTAGGGGCGGGGGTCAGTAATAGCACCGACGAGCGCCGAAGCAGCCACAGTGGCGGCGCTGGCCAGATAGATTTCAGAGTTCATGGCGCCCAGGCGCCCGAAGTCGTTTCGAGTGCCAGTATTGATCGACACTTCGCCATCAGCCATGGTTCCAATTTTTCCGCCAGCGCAAACCCCGCAGCCTGGCGCAGTGATCGATGCGCCCGCATCGACGAGTATCTGGATGTAACCTAGAACTGTGGCCTCGGACATCACCTCGTAGGTGCTAGGTGTGACAAAGAAGCGCACAGACTCATGGATCTTTTTGCCTTTGAGAATGCGGGCAGCCATGGCAAGATCGCTAATACCTGGTGCTGCACAAGAGCCTAGGAATGCGTGATCAATTTTTTTACCGACCAACTGAGACACACCCACAACCTTATCAGGCGTCGGTGGTACTGCCACCTGTGGCTCCACCAACCCCAGATCGATTTCAATGACAGTGTGAAAGCGTGCGTCGGGGTCGCTTTTGATGAGTTCGATTGGCTCACTCGTTCTTGTTTGGAGGTAGTCCAAGGTTTGCTGATCGGGCTCGATGAATGCCGTTTTGGCCCCAATCTCGATGGGGGTGTTGCACAACACCTGCCTCCCAGAAAAGTCAACTGAAGCCAGGCCGGGGCCGCCAATCTCAAAAGCGGCATAGTCAGCGGCATCGACATCGATCAACGAAATCATTTTTTGCGCTACGTCGCGGATGGTGATCCCTGGACCGAGCTGTCCCACAAGATTGATTCGAACTGTGTGAGGTACCTTGAGCCAGACATTGCCGCAGGCCAGAACCTCGCTGATTTCGGTCACAACGGGGATGCCCATACATCCCAGTGCACCATAGTTGGTGACATGGATGTCGTAGGCAATCACTAGCATTCCAGGTCGTACGAAGCCTTTTTCCATGGGAAAGACATGCCCGTGTCCGCCTCTGCCGACATCGTAGAAGTGCTCAATGCCGTACTTGCGCACGATCTCGCGAACTTGTCGTTGTCTTTGCGCGGCCAAGGGACTGGTTGCAACCGGTTCATGGTCTGTCGAGATCAGGAGTTTGTGAGGCGCATGCAAACGCTCGATACCTAGTTCCTGTAGGACCTTGTCGAAGTTCACGACATACCAGTCGTGCGTTGTAACCAGATCTGGCTCTGGGTAAATGATGTCGCCTTCCTTTACAGGCCGGCCACATGCACGGGAGAAAATCTTTTCGGCGATGGTTTGCCCCATGGTCATCCCCTTAGCGCATACCAAGAACAAGGGTCAAGGGTTCGCCTGCCTTGATTCTGGCATCACGAGCTTCCTCCTTGGCGCGTTGTTTCATGCCGCCGTCTAGGGCTACTTGGGCTAATGCCCTAGGAACGACGACAACGCCGTCGGCGTCGCCGACCAAAATATCACCAGGATTTATCACTTGACCTCCCACTGTTACCGGCAGGCCAACCCAGCCTGGGTGATTTTTGATGGTGCCGGTGACTGTAATTCCGGCGGCATACACCGGCACGCCGATTTCGATAATTTCGTCGACATCTCGCACCAGTCCGTTGGTCACACAGCCTGCCAAACTGCGAACCTTTGATGCAAGCGATGAGGTGCCGCCCCAGACAGCGGACTCACCGTCGCCGCAAGTATCGATCACCAACACTGAACCCGCAGGTGCCTCCTCAATGGCGCGCAGAACGGCTGCGGTCTCGCCAGGAAGGATGCGAATCGTGTATGCCAGACCCACCAAACGTGAGCCCGGGCAAATCGGACGGACATGGTGGTGGACAGCGCCTACCTTGCCCATGCCCTCATACAGCGTGGCAGCAGGTAAGGCCGCCAGCGCATGGATTAACTCTTGTGTTTCCATGCCATTGATCCTGACTTTAAATAAATTATTTGTCACTCTAGTCCGGATGAGTTGAAGTGTCAAACGTTTTTAGAAAAATACTTTCAATACTCAACAGATCAAAAAGTGTGGTGCTTGTTATAGCAATTCACACTCGAGGTGCAGCTTGCACTCAAAAGGTGCCGGCTTGAGACTCAGTTGTTCGGTGCATTAAGGGTTTTACCTAGGCAGAATCAAAAGAAAATTACTCAGAATAATAGATTTGAAAAGTTTTTTTTCATCATGAGTCTGTGTTTAGCCTGTGCAACTTTAAATTTATGCAGCCTGATGAAGTTAAATTTTTTTCATTGCAGATCGTTGACACGACGCCAAGCTTGCGATTACATTGATGTGTAAGGTAACATGTTCGGATGTGTTGAATTTGCGCTTTCATACGGATGCACGATAAACTTATCCGCTGATAAACCCTCAAGTCAGGGATGGAGATAGCGTAGTGGCTCATTACAGAATCGGCATCGATATCGGCGGTACATTCACCGACTTCACGGTCATTGATGACCACAGCGGTGAGATCGTCGTCGACAAAACTCTAACGACGCCCAGAGCGCCGGAGGAGGGGGTGCTTCACGGACTAGATCGGCTTGTAGAACGTATTCCTCAGTTACTGGCGCAGACAGGCGAAATCATTCACGCCACAACATTGGTGACCAACACAATCATCGAGCGCAAGGGAGCGAAAACAGCCTTGCTCACCACTGAAGGTTTCCGTGATGTACTTGAGATGGGCCGCGAGGTTCGGTATGACCTTTTTGACATGTTTATTCGATTCCCCGAGCCGCTTGTTCCCAGGGATCTGCGGGCCGTGGTGGGCGAAAGAATTCTGAGCGATGGGCAGGTCCTTCACCCTCTGCGCGATGAAGATGTGCGTGACATTGCGCGTTCATGGGTAAGACAAGGCGTTGAAGCTGTCGCGGTGGTGTTCCTGCACGCCTACAAAAACCCCATCCACGAACAACGTGCTGCCGAGATCTTGCGAGAGGAAATGCCAGGTGTGATGGTCTCGGTCTCGCACGAAGTGCATGCTGAGCCCAAGGAGTATGAGCGAACCTCCACCACCGTCGTCGACGCCTATGTGAAGTCGGTCACCCAGAGTTACTTGGACCGACTTTCGGTCGAGTTGGAGAAGCGTGGCTATACCAAGCGCATTTTGGTGATGCTGTCCAATGGCGGTACAGCCACCATTGCCACCACCAAGATGGTTCCAATACAAATCGTTGAGTCGGGCCCGGCGGCTGGCGTTGAGGCGACCGCATTTTTCGCCCAACTCTTGGGTCTTGACAAGGTACTGTCGTTCGACATGGGAGGAACAACGGCCAAACTCTGTCTGGTCCAAAATGGACAAGCCTCGCGGACGCGGGAGTTTGAAGTCGATCGAGTACAGCGCTTTAAGAAAGGCAGCGGTCTGCCAATTGCGGTTCCTGTCTTTGATCTGCTAGAGATTGGTGCAGGAGGTGGCAGCATCGCTAGGGTCGATGATCTCGGCTTATTGCAGGTGGGCCCCGACAGCGCCGGATCAGAGCCGGGTCCGGTCTGCTATGCGCGCGGTGGATCAGAGCCCACGGTGACTGATGCTGATCTGTTGTTGGGTTATCTCAATCCCGCTTATTTTTTGGGCGGTGAAATGGCGTTGGACGAGGATGCTGCTCGTGAGGCGATGCTCAGATCACTGGCCGGTCCGGCAAGGCTTGATGTTGTTGCGGCGGCGGCCGGAGTGCATGAAATTGTGAATGAGACCATGGCGTCAGCTGCGCGGATGTACGTAGCAGAGAAGGCCATGGCACCGGTTGACCTCACGCTGTTCGCTTTTGGTGGTGCTGGTTCTCTGCACGCGGTGGGCCTGGCTCGAAAGCTGGGTTGCAGCAAGGTGGTGGTACCCCCTTATTCGGGTGTGATGTCTTCTCTAGGATTACTGGCAGCGCCCTTGGCCTTTGAGCGCAGCGCACCTATTCGTAAGTTGCTGCTAGATGTCAACTTACCCGACATCGAAAAGAATTTCGTCCAACTGGAGTCCCAGGCCAGGATGCATTTGCCCGAGCCGCAGGCCGCCTCAATACGCCGAACAATTGACCTGAGATTTTCAGGGCAGGACTATGCCCTGGAAATTGACGTGGGCCCCAATGCGACGGGTTCGGAAAATCGTACCCGTTGGCTTGAAAACTTCCGCGATGCATACCGCAAACTTTACGGTCGAGTGGAGGACGAAAATCCGGTCGAATTGGTGAGCCTGCGCGTTTATGCGCGTCAGCCGGCGCCACGGCCAAAAATTGTCGCTGTCAACCTGCCAACACCTGGAGTGGCAAAGGCATTCCGCGATGTCTATGTAGCTAAGCGTAAAACTTTTCTGCGAACGGCAGTGTATGCGCGTGATGATTTGCAAGTGGGCCAACAAGTGGTCGGTCCTGCAGTGATCGAGGAGAGAGTGTCCACCACCATCATCGAGCCAGGGGATGTGCTAACGGTAGATGCCAGTGGTTGCTTGATGATTTCTCTCGAATCTGTCGCCGTTGAAGCTACGCCGTCCGGATCGACAGATCAGAAGTCGCAACTTCGTCGGGAGATGGCGCTTGATCCGGTATCGATTCAGATTTTATGGAACCGCTTGATCTCAATCGTAGACGAGGCAGCAACCGGATTGATACGGACCGCTTACACACCTTCCGTCAAAGAGTACAACGATTTTTGCTGCGCCTTGTTTGACGCAAATGCCCAGATGCTTGCCCACTCCACGGTGACGACTGCTGGTTTTTTGGGGATTGTCCCTGCCGTGCTGCGCAATTTCCTGAAAAAGTACCCAGCCCACACACTTTTGCCCGGCGATGTGATTATCACCAACGACCCCTGGTTGGCAAGCGGCCATCTGATCGACGTATCAGTTGCCTCGCCCATTTTTCGAGATGGCCAGATCGTGGCCTATACCTTGTGCATCGTCCATCATCTCGATATGGGTGGGCGGATGTCGACCCTAGAGTCCAAAGACTTGTTTGAAGAGGGTTTGAAAATTCCGGTTACCAAACTCTACAACGAAGGCAAGTTGAACGAGACGATATTTGATTTCATTCGAGCCAACACCCGTGTGCCAGAGAAGATATTAGGAGATCTGCGGGCGCAATTGGTTGCAAACCACGTTTGCGAGCGAGGTTTGCAACAACTTCTTGACGAGTATCCATTAGGCGGCCTGGACCGCTTGGCCCATGAGGTTGTCAGCAGAACTGAGCGCAGTTTGCGCGAGAAGATCGCCCAGCTTCCAAGCGGTACCTATCACCATCAGGTGACGCTACCACCCATACCCGGGGTCAAACAAAAAATCATCATCAAAGCGGCGGTTACCATTGATGGAGAAGAGATCACCATCGACTACACCGGTTCTTCGGCGCAGGTGACGGCAGCCATCAACTGCACACCCAACATCGTCAAGTCCTATTCTTCATATCCAATCAAGCTTGCCCTGGACCCGACTGTTCCCAATAACGATGGCAGCTTGCGGCCGATCACGATTGTGGCGCCCGAGGGATCAGTGGTCAATGCACGGATGCCTGCAGCAACCTGGGGGCGCACCATGATTGCACACCTGTTTCCAGATATTATTTATGGCGCACTGGAGAGTGTGATGCCGAAGATGATTTTGGGTTCGGCTGGCGGAGCACCTGCCAACGAGGTCTATCTGCATGGTAAGCATCCCGATGGGCGCTCATTCATGTCTATCGCTCAGCACACGGGTGGGTTTGGCGGCAGCGCGAAGCACGACGGCTACTCAACACTGAGCTTCCCTTTCAACACCCGTAATATTCCAGTTGAGGTGATTGAAAATGAGGCCCGCGTTTACTATCTCCGCAAGGAGTTCCTCGAGGACAGCGGTGGGCCCGGACTCAACCGAGGAGGACTTGGTCAACAGGTGGAATTCTGCATTCTTGATGGCGGAACGCCCGCTGCTCATTATGTAGAAAGCTCGGTGCGCATCAGCGGGCGTGCGCCTGATGGACCGATGCCGGCAATCGGACGCTGCGGCGGTGGTACCGGTTTGGGGGGTGGACTTTGGCTTAATGGCCAGCCTGTTGAACATGGGATTTATCGCAAGCTACAACCGACCGATACTGTTCGTTTTGAGATGACGGGCGGCGGAGGTTATGGCGACCCAACACTGCGAGATCCCCAGCGTGTACTGAAGGATGTCCGAGAGGGCAAAGTCTCAATTCAGGCCGCACTCACGCATTACGCGGTGGTGATCAATCCGGCAAAATTGAGCATCGATGTGCAAGCCACTGCGCAGGCCAGAGCTAAAAGCACCAACTGATTATGAAAACCAGCACCGGACAAGACTCAGGTCGGCAGGATACCGCTTCGGTCAAGCCCGTGGGGCGCCCATTTTGGCTTCTAACCCCTGGTCTTCTGTGGCTGATGGCCTTCATGATTCTTCCCGTGCTTTTCATGGTGGCGGTTTCGTTCTGGAATTCGGGCTATTACGGTACGCGTCCAGACTTCACTTTCAAGAGCTATATTCGAATTTTTCAGTCTCCTTTGTACGTGGGTCAGTTGATCAAGACCTTGAGGATTGGTCTGGAAGCAACGGCTCTGTCCCTCCTGATTTCATACCCCATCGCCTTTATCATCTCGCAGGCCAAAGGTGGCGCTAAGGCCCTGCTAATTTTGATGCTGTTCCTGCCTTTTTGGGCCAGCTATGTTGTACGGGCCTTTGTATGGCTTCCCATATTGGGTCGAAATGGCGCTATCAACTCTGCTCTGATGGCGGTGGGTGTGATTGATCAGCCGCTTGACTGGCTGCTTTACAACGAGGGCTCGGTGCTTCTCGGACTGGTCTATGTATACACACTTTTTATGGCCTTGCCGATCTACATGTCTCTTGAGAAGATCGACCCTAAGCTTATTGAGGCTGCTACCGATTTAGGCGCCCGACCGTTCCGTGTATTTTGGGAAGTCCTGCTGCCTTTGAGCATGCCGGGTGTAGCGTCTGGATGCATCATGGTGTTTCTCTTGACCATGAGTGCGTACGTCACGCCTCAGTTGCTGGGTGGTCCTCAGGGAATCATGATTGGCAACATCATTGCCAGTCAATTCCTTTCGAGTAATGATTGGGCTTTCGGATCAGCGCTTTCCGTGATTCTGATTATTGTGGTGATGTTGTTATTTCTTGGCATCGGTCGCAAGACGAAGGTTGAGCAGATTTTTACAGGAGGCGGGTAATGTCAGGCAGCGGCACCTTATCGGTTTCCATGTGGCAGCGTTTGCAGCGCATCAATCCTTTTGAGTTCGCCTCTTGGATTTATGGACTGGTTTTCTTTGTCTTTCTTTACAGCCCTCTGGTGATGATCACCGTTTTGTCTTTCAACGACTCGAGGCTGACTGGTTTTCCGCTCAAAGGTTTTACTACAAAGTGGTACGAAGCCGTTTTTGCCAGCCAGCCGTTGCTCAGTGCGTTGGCTAACAGCATTTATGTGGGCCTAGCTTCGGCAGCGATTGCCACCACATTGGCGCTGTTAATGGCTTTGGCATTTCGCCACGATTTCTGGGGCAAGCGCATCGTTTTGTACTTGATCCTCATGCCCATCATCTTGCCTGGGATTATTGGCGGTATCGTATTGCTCATTTTTTTCGGATACCTCGGCATCCGTCCATCCTTGTTCACGACTGTTCTGGTTGGGCACGTCAATTGGGTTCTTCCCTTCGCATTTCTGACGCTTTATCCACGGCTGCACAAATTTGATCGATCGCTGGAGGAAGCAGCGATGGATTTAGGCGCGAGGACGAGTCAAGTGTTTTGGGAGATCGTCTTTCCCATCGTACGACCAAGCGTAATTGCCACCGCAATTTTTGCTTTCAGCTTGTCATTTGATGAGTTCATCAGAACCATTTTCACGGTGGGAAGCGACCGCACAATACCCGTCCAATTTTATGTCTTGATCGTTGAAGAACTCTCTCCTGAGCTTCCAGCGATGGCAGTGATCATTATTTTGCTGACCACAGTGGTGTCGCTGCTGGGGTTTGCATATATGCGGCGTGCCGACCGCTCTAACTCGGCTTGATGCTTCCCTTAACCTTTATGGAGAATTGCCATGTCAAGCACAGATAACTCATCCGCTCAAAAACCCCTTGATAACCAGCGCAGGAAGGCGCTCAAGGTCACGGGCGCACTCGCCGCCTCTCTCACAGCGGGCATTCCGCTGTCAGTCTTTGCACAGAGTGCCAAGATCAGGGCTGTCATGCCCAATGTTTTTATTCCCGATCCGGTGCGTCCCATCATTGCATCGCAGTCGGGCGGCCTTGAGGTTGACAACTTGCCTTATGTATCGCCCAGCGACAGCTTGGCCAAATTGATGGCGCCGGGTGGAACTTCTCAGTACGACATGATCATTACGCTGACCAATTTTGCGAAGGGCCCGGCACTTGGCGCCAAACCCGGCGATGAGAGACTGCTGGCCTTGGACATGAGCGCCATTCCCAATGCAGCAGGTATATCAAAAGATTTTCAGTCCGAGGTGGTCAGGCGCGACGGCAAGACATATATGCTGCCCATCGTCAGTGGTTTTGAATCGGTCGTCTTTGACGCATCAAAAGTCAATCCGGATGACCCTCTAACGCAGTCATGGAATGTTTTGTTTTCAGACAAATACAAGGGGCGCATTGCATGGCGCGATGATGCGCATGGAATGATCTTTACTGCCGCATTGGCGATGGGCATTACCGATCCTTTGAACATGCAGCCTGCTCAGGTTCGTGAGGTGCAACGGTTCCTGATTGATCGAAAGAAGAACATCCGTACGATGTGGACCAAGTTCGCTGAGGCGGTCAACATGATTGCGACCGGCGAAGTGTATTGCCTCTACGGCTGGATCCCGATGCGCGCGGCGCTTGAAAAACAGGGGCTCAAGGCAAGCAACAACTGGCCAAAAGAAGGACTTCCATCGTGGACGCAGTCTGCTTTCATTCCTCGTGAGAGCAAGCAGGCAGCCGCAACGCACAAGGTCATCAACGCCATGCTCTCACCAGAATTTGGTCGCAAGCTGACGGATGTCACCGAATATCCTTCGACGATTGGACAGGTGGCCGCAGGATACGACAAGGCATTCCAAACCAAGCTAGGTTTTGATGTGGCCTCCCGAGGAGTGCGGCGAATCTCTTTTGAACTGCCTAAGCAGATGGATGTCTGGCTCGAGGCTTGGAACAACGTGAAAGCAGCATGACATGCTGACAAGCGATCAGCCGCCTGAGACTGTTGTCGAAGTGCGTGGATTATCCAAGCGCTTCGGCACAACCACTGTGCTGAATAATATTTCCTTGCAGATTAGGCGTGGGGAATTCCTATCCCTGCTAGGACCCAGTGGTTGCGGAAAGACAACGTTGCTGCGGATCATTGCTGGCTTTGAGCATCCAAGCGAAGGTCAGTTATTGATCGATGGACAGGACATGGCAGGCCGTCCCGCTTATTCACGCAACACCAACATGATTTTTCAGCAGCTTGCACTGTTCCCGCATATGACGGTTAACCAAAATTTGGCCTTCGGACTGCGAATGAAGAAAATGGAGCCTGCCAAAATCAGAGCCAAAGTGGGCGAGATGCTTGATCTCATCCAGCTCAACGGCTATGAGAACAGGATGCCAGACCAACTCTCAGGTGGTCAGCGACAGCGGGTTGCCTTGGCCCGCGCACTGGTTAACAGTCCGGACGTCCTGCTCCTCGATGAGCCCTTGGGTGCATTAGATTTGCAATTGCGACTGCAGTTGCAACTTGAGTTGCGGCGCCTACAAAAGGCTCTCAATCGAACCTTTATTTTTGTGACACACGATCAGACTGAAGCACTCACCATGTCAGACCGTATCGCGGTACTCAACAAAGGTGAGATTGTTCAGGTCGGAACTGCGCAAGAGATCTATGAAGCACCTCAAGTGCGTTTTGTAGCGGCCTTCGTTGGGCACTCAAACTTGTTTGAGGGATCGGTGCTGGCGACCCATCCATCTGGAAACTGTCAGGTGCAACTCGATGGCGGTGGGATGACCATCGGCTGCACCTCGGCCAAAGCTCTGGTTCAGGGGCAGAAGGTATGTGTTGCGCTTCGATACGAGAATATCGCACTTCTTTCGCCTGAAACGGCCGGTGGATTGATTGTAGAACATTGCTTCGGTACTGTTCAGGAGCGCACCTACATGGGCGGGTATACGCGCTTCCTTGTGCGCACCAGTTGGGGGGCAGAAATCACAGCTGATGTTCCTATCGATGCCGTCAGCCAGTCCCTGAGTCTGGGTGCACAGGTCCAGCTTCGCTGGTCTTCTAGTCAAGTTATTGCGTTGACCAATTAGCTGATCCGCACAAGGAGTATTTCATGAGAGAAGTTCAATGGCCTCGCAATGACTATTCTCGGGTACCGTATTTCCTGTATCACGATGCTGAAATTTACAAGGAAGAGCAGGCCAAAATTTTTCGTGGACGAACCTGGTCCATGTTGTGCCTGGCGGCCGAGATTCCGTTGGCAGGCGATTTCAGAACAACTTGGTTGGGCGACACCCCTGTCATCGTGCAGCGGGCGCAGGACATGTCTGTGCATGCCTTTGTCAATCGTTGTGCCCACCGCGGTGCTCTCGTTCGAAGAGAAACTCATGGCAATGCACAAAGTCATATATGCATCTATCACCGCTGGTCATATAGCCAACAGGGCGACCTTACTGGAATACCCTTTCAACGAGGCGTGCGCGGGCAGGGAGGGTTAGACAAGTGCTTCGAAAAGTCAGAACACGGCTTGGAAGTGCTGCGTGTGGAAGTTTTTAAGGAAATTGTATTCGGCACATTTTCTGACGAAGCCGAACCCCTTGTCGACTACCTAGGCCCCATGATGCGAGAGCACATTGCGACGCTGATGAAGGCGCCGATCAAGGTGCTTGGATATCAGCGACAGGCGATTGACGGCAATTGGAAACTGTATGCAGAAAACCTTCGCGATACCTACCATGCGAGCTTGCTTCACGAGTTCTTAGTGACTTTTGGTTTGGACCGTGCCACTCAGCAAGGAGGCGTGGCCATGGACGAAAGACACCGACACAACCTTACCTTTGCCGTAGCCTCATCTGATTCTGATGCCGAAGCCAATCAGGCTTATGGTGCACACAGTATCAATTCAGACAAGTTAACCCTGCGGGCACCGGCCCTCCTTAAATTTCTGCCTGAGTTCGATGACCAGCGATCTTTGTCGATTTCAAGCATGTTTCCCAATGCTGCTTTCCAGCGGTTAAATAATAGTCTGGCCGTCAGGCAGATACAACCAAAGGGGGTTGATAAATTTGTGCTCGTGTGGACCTTTTTTGGTTACGCGGACGATACGACCGAGATGAGCGAACATCGTTTGCGACAGATGAACCTGCTGGGACCTGCCGGTCTGGTTTCGATGGAGGACGCCGAGGCTATCGAAATTGCACATCGAACTAGTCGAGTAGTCCCAGAACGACACTCTGTTATCGAAATGGGCGGTGGTGGCGAAATTTCCGACCGCAACTACCGGATCACTGACGTACCTTTAAGGGGTTTCTGGAGCTACTATGCTGAGCTGATGGGCATAGAGCCAGATGGAGCTGTTCGATGATCACCGCCAAACAGCGATTTGCTGTATACGACCTCTACGCTAATTATGCGAGCACAGCTGACGCGTGCCGTTTCGATGATTGGTTGAACCTTTTTGCGCCGATTTGTTCATACCGCATCATTTCAAGAGAAAATTACGCAGCAGGTATGCCATTGTGTCTGATGCTTTGTGAAAGTCGGGACATGTTGATTGATCGCATCGTCTCGCTTCAGCGCGCCAATGAATATGCCATTCATGTCGATCGGCACATGATCAGTGGCATAAGGGTCACGCAAGCACAAGGCGATTTGCTGTCTGTCGAGGCCAACTTTTTGGTTGGGCAGACTAACAGTGAAGGCGAACTCTCTATGTATGTGATGGGCAGTTATCACGATACAGTTCAGATCAGTGACGAGCAGGCATTTTTTGTAGATAAAAAAGTAATCGTGGATAATGGATGTATTCCGCACGCTATTTCAACTCCGATATAAAAACCTACACAGTGACTGTGTTTTCGACTGGTTTGTAGACCATTGATGCTGTCTTATAATGATAGCTCCCGCGATTTACGCCATCGCTGAGCGGCATTAAGCGTTTTCAGACGTGACAGTCAAATCACCATTCATGAGTAATATTCAGACC
>Ga0214919_10003734_pt1 | contig 22724 bp, 16 predicted proteins | sample LL1503_MetaG_FD_177994 | JGI IMG/M metagenome (GOLD analysis project Ga0214919, IMG submission 177994) | Freshwater microbial communities from Lake Lanier, Atlanta, Georgia, United States - LL-1503 | ecosystem: Environmental > Aquatic > Freshwater > Lake | place: USA: Georgia | collected... | reverse complement strand
AGAATTGCGGCTTCGGGAATCAGGAGCCAAAACGCCGGTAGTCCCCAATGGGGTAAAACCTCTTTATAAGTCATCGTAAGATGGATCAGGGCGATTAGCGGCAGACAGCCCCAGAGGATCAGTCGGTCAGGGGCGCGCTTGCGGTAACGCCAAAGATTTCCGATGGTCATTATAAGGAGGCCGAAGAAGCCGGGGGTCAAAAAAATCAACTCTCCGGACAAGGTTCGCAAGGCGCGCGGCAAATCCAGATGTGCACCAGAAATTCCCCGGCTTGCCTGAAACGCAAAGGAGGACATCTCATGTTGATAATTCCAGATCCAGACCGGAAGGGTCACAGTGATACCGGTAAGAATCGTGACTGCCCAGAATGATTTAGCCTGAAATATTCTCACGTTTTTTAAGGAAGCGACTGCAAGCAGGATGCCACCAAAAATTGGCGCAGCATGGTATTTGAAAAGGCCGGCGCATCCCGCGGCCAACCCAAGGGCAATACCATCCCAGAGGCTTGGAGTTTCGGGGCGGCGTGCGACGCCCAACGCAATAAATAGTCCGGCGGTTGAAAAAAGAAGAAGTCCAGCGTCAGGTAGAAGTAAGAACCCACCGATGCCGAATGCGGGGATTAGCTGGGTCAAGGCAAGGAATGACAGGTCGCTGGTCCGGGTTCTGCGACCAACCGAAAGCTGGAGGTAGATTTTGAACAAAAGCAGACTTGATGCCAAATGGAAAAGTGGCGCTATACCCCGGGCCTGAAGGCCACCAGTCGTTTCGCCAAAGATTCCCTGAGCCGCAGATGAGAGCCATGAGACGCCCGGAGGGTGATCAAAGTAGGACAGCTTTGGATGTCTGCCCCAATCCCAGTAATAGACCTCATCATTGCCGAGGGGCACCACAGCGGCAAGGAACAGGCGGGCAATCGCCCCAAGTGCCATCCAGGCAATAGCAATATGGCCAGCAATCAAATTTTTACGGCCTGCTCCCATGGCCCGACATTAGCAGTTCGGCCTGACTGATGTTAGCCCTTTGGCAGTTTTTGATAATAAACTGCCTTTCCAAGGCGTCTGATTTCGAATTTTTCAGACAATCCAATCAGGGTTTCGGCGGCCCCAAGAACCAGATATCCGTCTGGAAGGATGGTGTTGATCAGCCGGCCGATGACTTTTTTCTTATTTTCCATATTTTGGTAGATCAAGACGTTGCGACAAAAGACAATGTGAAATGTGCCAATGTCGCTCCAGTCTTCGAGCAGGTTCACTTTTCGGAATGACATTTGCCTCTTTAGTTCGGGTCGGACCATCCAATAGCCTGGAGCGATCGTGTTTTTTTCAAAGTGCTTACTAAGAAGCTCAGGTGTCAGGCCGCGCTGAACTTCAAGGTCAGAATATTTTCCTTCCTTTGCTTGTTGCAGAACCCTTTCCGAAAAATCTGTGACAACGATCTCAAAATTTCTGTTCGGTTTCTGGAGCTGCCATTGGCGTAACAGGATCGCGAGGCTATAAGCCTCTTGGCCGGTGCTTGATGCTGCGCTCCAGATCCTGATGTAGTTTTGAGTATTACCTGCAAATTCTGGATTCCCCAGAAGTTCGCCGGCAAAGGCATCAAAAACAGCGCGGTCGCGGAAGAAAGATGTTTCATTGTTGGTGGACGCATCAAGAAGCGCATTCATTGCCTTTGAATTTGTTCTGTCCCGCAATGTATGAAAAAGCTCTTCCGTACCCCGCATGCCGAAAGCTGCTGCGACCTCGTCCATGCGTTTTTCCAGTTGATAATGATTTTCTCTGGAATATTGAATGCCAAGGGATTTTTCAACCAGCGTAGCTACGTATTCAAGCATTTCCTTAGAAAGCATCACAGTTCCTCTTAAAATTTGACTGATTGCTGCTCACTCAGCCTGCGTTCGACATCAATGCAAGCAAATCTCCGCAGCGTTCCAGATCACCCATGGCATCAAAAGAACCCGCGGCATGAACAGCGCCTGGCATCCCCCATACGACAGACGACTCCCTGTCTTGGATAATCACGGCTCCGCCACCCTTCTTGATGGCCTGTGTTCCGGCAAGGCCGTCCTCACCCATGCCGGTGAGGACAAAAGCGAGCGTGTTCCTGCCGTAAATATTGGCCGCTGACTCAAAAATAAAATCAACCGCTGGGCGCACCGAATTTCGCTTTGGCCCGCGGTCCAAATGGATGACCACCTCACCGGAGTCCTGGGCCAGGCGCATGTGATAATCGCCTGGTGCAACATAAATGTGACCTGCCTTGATGCTTTCGCCGGGACGCCCTTCAGCAGCCTTCAACCCACTCACCATTTGAATTCGAGCAGCCAGTGATTCCGTAAATCCAGGGGGCATGTGTTGGACAATCAGAATAGGAACGTTGCTTTTACCTTTTAGCCGGCTGAAGACAACTTCAAGTGCCGCAGGGCCTCCTGTCGAGCATCCAACGCAGATCACTTTCGGTCGGAATGTATCCAGCTTGATCTTTGGTGCAGGGAACGCCGACGGCGAACTTGGTCGCGGCATGTCCGGTGTCGGCATTCGTTCTAGCGGGCCAGTGGCTCGCCGGAGCAGCGTTATCTTTTCAAGGACTTGTCGAACTTGGATAATGAAACGCTTGAACTCATCATCCGAACTCTTGCCGAGGATCCCGGGCGACTCAAGGAAATGCAGTCGACCTTCCTTCAATCTTGACAGTGCCGACCTTGCATTGGCCATCGGCGTGCGGGAGAGAACAATCACATGGGTCTTAAAGCCGCGCACGTCAAGTTCATCCAACAATTCATTGTCCGTCATGTCCGGGAGATTGCTTTCGGTCACGATGACGTCAATGCTGCCATGCTCCAGCATCTGAAGTGCCAGGCGACCACTTGCCGCAATCTTTGGGATTTCCGCGTGCAGGGTGGCTTCGAGTGCCTCCCGCACGCGGACGCGGAGTTCTACAGATGCGGCTGCGATGAGGGTATTTAGTGGACGCAAAAGTTACACCTGAACCTTTTGTACGAGTTCACGTAGGCTGTCCGCCAATTGTGCCAACTGTTTGGCGGCTGTCATGCACTGTGACGCTCCGGTGCTTGTCTGGCTGGATGCCTCGGAGACGGCCTTGATATTCCGTGTGATGCTGCTGACTCCTTTGGCTGAGTCTTGTACCACACGACTCATTTCGGTCGTGGTCGCCTGCTGCTCCTCGACGGATGCGGCAATTGCACCGGCAATGTTGTTCAATTTTTCGATGCTGATGGCGATCGCCGCAATGGCTTCCACGGCAGCCCCGGTATCCCGCTGGATTGCGTTGATCTTGCCGGTGATCTCCTCCGTCGCCCTGGCCGTCTGCTTCGCCAGCTCCTTGACCTCGTTGGCGACAACAGCGAATCCGCGCCCGGCTTCGCCTGCCCTCGCTGCTTCGATGGTGGCATTCAGAGCAAGAAGGTTTGTCTGCTGCGCGATGGAGCTGATGACTTTGATGACATTTCCGATTTCCTGGCTGCTCTGCCCGAGTTGCGCAATCGTGTTGTTGGTGGTGTGGGCTTGCTTGAGCGTTGCATTGGACATGGCCGATGCTTCGCTTGCATTACGCGCAATTTCTTTGATCGCAGCGTTCATTTCTTCACTGTTTGTCGCGACCGCGTCCACTCCCCTGGATATCTCCTCGGAGGCGCCTGCTGCGGAGACCGCCTCGCGGTTTGTTTCCTCCGCATTAGATGACATTTCGCTTGCGGTTGCATTGAGCTCTGCTGCAGCAGCTGCAAGTTGGGAAGAGGCCTCATTCAAATTCGAAACCAAGGTTACACGGTCCGTGATCAAATCCCATGTAACCATAGGTCCAATGTATTTGTTGTCCGCGTCAAAAACCGGACTTGCCAGAAGGTGTAGTGTCTCGTGCGCGAGCTTGATTTGAGCCTTATGAGGCAAATTTTTTGGATCTGAGATGATTTTTTGGATTCGCTTTGGATCCTTGTGAAAGATATCAATCTTTTCACCCAGAAGACGATCTACTGGCCTGGGCAACAGGTTCTCTATCTTCCTCAGTGTGCGGGTGCTCGCCTGATTCATATAAACAAGATTGAAATCAAGGTCTGCCAGCAATGTATTAACCGGCGATAGTTCCACCATGGCCGAAAATTTGACCATGGCTGACTCGGTTTCAAGCTTTTTGGTGACGATGTCCCAGGTGATCATTGTTCCGGTGTGATTTCCGTTGCCGTCGATTGTGGCAGAGGCGAGAAGGTCAAGTTTCTCCGGTCCAACATTTATGATTGCCCGGTGTGGCAGGTTTCGCTTGTCGGAAATAATGCGGGACTGGTGCTCAGGATTCTTATGAAACACGTCGATTTTAGCACCCAACATTTTGTCGATAGAAATGGTGAGGTATTTTTCGAGGCGCTTCAGCGTTTCTTTACTCGCCGGGTTAATGTAGGTCACGGTCCGGTTCAGGTCGCAGCTCATGATGTTAACCGGCGCGTTTTCCAGCATGGAAAGCATTTCAGCGAGCTTGGACTGCGCGGAATCGTTTTGGGTCGTCACGTCCATCGTGATCACCGTGCTGATGTGTTTCCCATCAGAGTTGATGATGGGGTTTGCCTGCAAGACAACCTTTTCACCCTTCACATCAATTCGTGTCTTGTAAGGCATCTGTTTCGAGTTGGAGAGGCCCTTGCGGTCTGCCGGCGAGAGGGTTTCGAAAAACTCAAGGCTTGTTCCAACGACGTCGTCTGCGCGGAGTCCAAGCCTATCCTCCATTTTTCGAAACGTGTTGAGTGTAAAAGGATTGGCATAAGTGATTGTCAGATCACGATCGCATAACATTAGATTCACAGGCGCATAGTGTGCGAGGGGCATCTGTTCGGCAACCACAGCCAAGCCCTCAGTGGTACCCTCTCCCAAAAGCGGTCCGCCATTCGTTCTCTTGTGCTCAGACATGTAATGCTCCATTTTTCTTTTTAGTTGAAAACCGTTTCTGCTATTGGGCGCTTGTTGCGTTGACCTTCTCGAAGATATGATCGATGTCGATTATCGAAAGTATTTGCTTTGGCATTTTATAGACGCCAGCAAGGTAACTTCGAACCGCTTCCCTGGTATTTGCGGGTGGGTGTTCCATCTGTGCTGCGTCCATCTCAAGGACGTCACCAATTTCATCCGCCTGCAGTGAGATTAGGGTACTCCCGCTTTCACAGATGACATTCATCAAGGCCATTGGGTCCGGGCAGCCGATGTTGAAGAGCCGATGGATTCCGATTGCAGTGACTACTTGACCCCTTAGGTTGAGCAACCCATGCACAAACGGGATTGCGAGAGGGACGCTAGTGAGAGGGAGTGGGCGGACAACCTCCCGAACGCGCATCACGGGAACTCCGTAAAGGTGTCCGCCGACGATAAATGTCGTGTATTGCGTCTGGTTTGTAGGAAAGTTTGAGCGGATCTGTCGCGTCCCGTTGTCAAAATTTTCTTGCTCTGCATTCATGTAGAATTCCGAAGTGAAGAGAAATTTTTTTAGATTCTGTGTTCTCTATGCTAGGCATCAGCAAGGCGAGTTTGCAAATCTACAAAGCTGAGCTTGTTTGTTTTGTGCGTGTTGACCTGGTTTTTCTGTTGATGGGATCGCTTAATTTGATTGATGGGTCTGCTCATGGTTCATTTCCTTCCGCCGATGCGGGAGATGAATTGAGGATCATTGACTACTCATTGTCGTGGAGAGTGGCGCATGTCATCGAAATTTAAAATTCCGGTTTGGTCGAGCGATCCATCAATGCGAGGTCTCGCTGCAGACCTTTCCAGCAGTGGGAAGTGCTCTACAGTCGCAGTTGAAGGTCTTCCTGAAATCGCCCTGCTGATCCGTGACAACCCAGGCGACGTGGTCGGGTGCGTATTTGACTTCAGAAACTGCAAGCATTTCATGAAAAATCCGATCGGGCTTACGAAAGATCTGATGGAGCTTAAGGCGCAAGAGAAGTCGACGCCTTTTGTTGTTTTCGTCGCGGATCAAGAGTCATTCAAGCATTTTTCGTCAGAGGGAAATCTGGCCGTGGCCCTTACGGTTGTCCTTGTGACTCCTTCAATGGAGGGGTCGTCCATGGTGTCGGACTCGCTGTGCGTTATTTCAGAGAGGATCTCCCAGATTGAGGAAAAGGTTTCTCTGGAACAGGCCTTTATTGAAGAAGCTAATGCATTAGTTGAAGAAATTGAGCCGTTGATCTTGTCGTTGGAACAAAATCCTGGCGATGCAGAGGCATTGAACATTGTGTTCCGTAATGTTCATACAATTAAGGGATCCAGTGGCTTTTTTGATTCGAATCCAATCCCTGAATTTTTGCACCGATTTGAAGATGTCTTGTCAAAATTGAAATCCGGGAAAGCTCAAGTTTCTCCCGGCAATGTGACTGTGATGTTGAAGGCGGTGGATGTTACTCGTCAGATGCTTGACGCCTTGAGCCGTCATGTCGAGTGGGAGGGTTCAGTTTCCGAAGCAATAAAAATTTTTGATACAGCCGTGGAGGTATCGCTGAACGTAGTTTCTGAGACGGTACGTCCCACTGAAGTTAATGGTGATAGTCCTAGGGAGTTGGATGAACCAAAGTCTGGATCCAAGACCCGTGAAGCGATTCAGGTTCCCGTTCAGATGCTCGACGAGTTCATGGAATTGAGTGGGGAAATCACGGTCATTCGGAACATGGTCAACAAATTGGTTCGCGTTATTGAAAAAGAGACGCCAGGGAATCGTAATGTTTCTCTGTTGGGCGAATTGCTTGATGAAATGCATAAGATCAACAGCAGCGTTCAGGGGCGACTTACTGAATTGCGAAAGGTTCCGGCGGGTCGGATTTTGAAACCTTTGCCCCGTGCTGTCCGTGAACTGGGGAAATCTCTTGGCAAGCAGATTGACCTCAAACTGGAAGGCGAGGGTCTCCGTCTCGATACGGCCGTCGCCCAGGTTCTTGGTGAGAGTCTGGTTCACCTCGTTCGGAATGCAATGGATCATGGAATAGAGAATCCCTCAGAACGCGTGGCGTCTGGCAAGAGTTCAAAGGGCAGTCTTGAGGTCTTGTTACGGGAAGATGGGGAAGAGGTCTTTGCTGTTGTTCGAGATGATGGTTTGGGTATTGATACGGCGAAAATCAGAAAACAATTGCTCGCGGGTGGGAAAATTCCAGAGGCAGAAGTTCTTGGTTACAGTGATGTTCGCTTGTTTTCGACGATTTTTGAGCCAGGTTTTAGCACGGCTTCTCAGGTGACCGGAATTTCGGGACGCGGTGTCGGTCTGGACATGGTGAAGAGTTCTGTTGAAAAGTTGGGGGGAAGAATCGAAATCGACAGTAAATGGAAGTTGGGTACATCCTTCACGCTTCGTTTACCAATTCCGAAATCGGTGTTGATTGTAAGCTCCCTTCTAGTTCAGGCGGAACGGCAAGCATTTGCTGTGCCCCAAGATAAGATTGTGCGTTTGATCCGGGTCACTGACGCTCTTGCACAAGGGATGGTTCGAACGGTTGAGGGTGGTGTGGTTCTGGAGTTCCATGGGGTTTTGGTTCCCGTTGTGGATCTCGGTTCTGTTCTTCAATTGCGCGAAAAAATGCCTTCTCTTGAATCCAACGCTCTTGATCTTGCTAGCCTCGTCGTCATCCAGGCCGAGGGCGGCGTCTATGCGTGCCTTGTAGACGCGATTTTGGATTCGGAAGAGATTGTCATGAAAAAGGTTGGCGCTCAACTTGAGGGGCGCAAAGCTTTCGCAGGTGCGACATTCATGGGCGACGGGACCGTGGGACTGATTTTGAACGTGGATGGAATCGCAGAATTGTCTGGGGTTCACTTGAAGTATGCCGACGTTAGTAAATCGTCCAGAGTTCCTGCGGTGAATCGGAAAAATGATGTGCTTTTGGTGGATATCGATGTCCCGGGGGATTTCGGGGTTCCAATGGATTCAGTGTACCGTCTTGAGGATTTTGACCCGGATCAGGTACGAAATTCTATTGATCGCAGCATTGTCGTATACCGCGATCAGGCCATGCCCCTTGTTGATCTCTCCGTGATTTTAAAAACGGGAATCAACGGGCGCTTCAAACCCGAGCCAGTTAAGATGGACAATCGCGAGCGAGCGTTTGTTCTGGTGTTCCGAACGAGGGCGGGTCAGTTTTTCGGTTGCGTCGTGGATCGCATCAAGGACTTTTTGACCATTGAAGATGATTTGCTCCAGACGAACCGAAGTTATGCATGCGTCAAGGGCAGCATTATCCTGGAAAATCGGGTGATTTCTGTTCTGGATCCAGAGGTCGTGGTGGATGTGGCTACCCGTGTTTTTGATCAGCCAGCCTCCGTTGCGATGAACGATGTGCCTTCTGAGGGATTGCGGGCGGCCTGATTTTAATTGCGATCTTGATAGTAATGATTTTAACGGAAAAACTAGACAATTCAGTCGGTTGATAGTATTATTATTGGATGATTGATGTCACTGAAATCCTTAAGAAAATTCCCTTGAGCAAGCTCAGGAATTCCCTTGTTGCGCTGATTTGCGCCTTGGGGATCGCGGGAGTTTCTGCGGTGTCTGCCTTATCGGTAGCCGATAGGGGATGGGATTGGTCAGCAAAGGCTGTGGAAGAGTTTTCAGAAGGACTTGGTGCTGAAGGAAGCAAGGTCGAAAATCGTTCGCCCTCCTCTGCTGCTGGGTCCCAGTCATTTGATTTTGGTTACGTTTCAGAAGTCCTGTCCGATTGCGCGCCGTTCTTGGTGCCTGTTTTTGAGTTGGCATTTGCTTTACTCCCTCAAATTGCAACGGACGTCATTTTCGGCGCTCACTCCGCGACTAGTCCTCCCGCTCGCATCTAATCTCGTTACGCTTCGTTTTTGAAGTCCCTTACTTGTCTGAACGAGTTTGGGAAACGGATCAGGATGCCTTTAGGAAAGGACTTCTACGTGATGAATCGATTCCATATCTCTAATGAAATCCGCACCGGTTTTTTGGTTTCCATCATCGCACTCCCGCTGTGCCTCGGAATTTCAATGGCCAGCGGCTTTCCCGCAGCAGCGGGCATCGTAACAGCGATCATTGGCGGGCTTGTCGCAAGCCGTTTGGGTGGTTCTCCTCTCACCATTAAAGGACCTGCCGCCGGGCTGATTGTCATTGTTTTGGCCGGTGTCATGGAGCTAGGTGGTGGTTCGGCCTCCGTTGGTTACTCCAGAATGCTCACCGCCATTGCGGTGGCAGCCATGTTCCAGATCGCTTTTGGTGCTCTCCGTATGGGACGTTTCAGCTCGCTGATTCCGCCCTCGGTCGTCCATGGAATGCTGGCTGGTATCGGCGTTATTATTTTCGCCAAGCAAGCGCACGTCTTGCTCGGGGCTGCTCCGATGGCTAAGTCCCCGATGGCGCTCATCCAGGAGATTCCGCATTCGGTGATGAACCTGAATCCTGCTGTGGCAGGGATCGGGTTTTTGGTGTTGGGGGTTCTCATTGGCTTTAATTACCTCCCCGCGCGGATTTACAGGAAGGTTCCCTCTCAGCTTGTCGCCTTGGCCATTGCCGTTCCGGTGGGCCTTTTCCTTGATTTTTCTCACGCACACAACCTAGTTGCCGCTGGAACCCATGTCCATGTCGGACCAGAATACCTGGTTCGAATGCCTGCCAGCATCCTTGGCTCGCTTTCGCGTCCCGATTGGGGTGCTTTGGTTGACCTTGCGACCTGGAAGTATGTGCTGTTGCTCGCGCTTATCGGTAGTGCAGAATCCCTTCTCACGGTTCAGGCCGTGGATTCCCTTGATCCTAAGAAACGTAAATCAGATGTCGATGCCGACTTGATCGCAGTTGGGGTTGGTAATTTGCTTGCCGGGTTGTGCGGCGGGCTTCCGATGATTTCAGAGATCGTCCGGAGCCGGGCGAATATCGACAACGGTGCCGAGACGTCTTGGTCAAACTTTTTTCACGGTGCCTTCCTGGCTGCTGCCTTGTTCTTGATTCCAGGATTGCTCAATACGATTCCACTGACAGTACTTGCGGCGATGCTGCTGGTGACCGCATACCGCCTGGCTTCTCCCAAAGAATTCGCGAAGGTGTTCAAAATTGGTTCTGATCAATTCGCCATCTTCGTCGTAACCATGGCATTAACAGTGGGTGTAGACCTGCTGGTAGGGGTGATTGCGGGCGTTGTCTTGAAGGTGCTCCTTCATCTTGCACGTGGATTGCGATTGCGTGATTTTTTCAGCGCTGACATCCAAGAACATACGGAGGAGAAGACACTGACCATCACCGTCCGGGGCTCGGCAGTTTTCTCTAATTTCTTGGCGATTCAAAAGTCTATCGAAGTTGCTCCCAAGGAAGTCGACAAAATACTTATCGATTTCTCTGCAGCCATGTTTGTAGATCACACTACTCTTGAAAGGCTTCATGGACTGAAGCGCTCTAATGGCCATCGTTCCATCGAGATGGTTGGATTGGATAACCTTCGGAGCGTGTCAAACCATGAACTTGCAACCAGACGTGCATGAGGGTTCACGGGAGGCCGAAGGATTTGGCCTCCAGTCCTTGCACGATTTGCTGAATTACTATTCGGCGATTCTGCCTGTGGTCGAGCCGATCGGTGAGTTCATTCATTATAATACGTTGCAGGCTTTTCTTGGATCGCCCTTTGAGGAAGCCCTGTTCCAGGCTCGTAATATTTACGGTGCCCGCCCATATATGCCTCTCGCATTCTATCGCTCCAAGATGAAAGACGGCGCGATCTCCAGGGAAGTTCTGCAGAGGATTGTTGCGAAACGGGTCGGCGACGGAATTTCTGCCGAGGTATGGACCAGAGCCCTTGAAATATCCCATCGCTTGTACGATCCAAGTGAGGTTCTGGCTGCCATTCACGATTTACACCCTCGCGACCGGGCCGTCTGGAATCATATCGATCAAGAATTTCCTCTGTCGTTCTTCAAAGATGCTTCCAGGCAACAATCTATTTTTGAATCAAGGAGGGTTCGCGAGGCATCTTCCCGCTTGTCAGATGATGGGCGTAACCCTTTGCGGGATCTGTGGACTGCCCGCCTTGGGGAACGAGTTGACAGGCTTGTAAATCCGCTGTTTTACCGGATGCTGGCTGGGTTTCTGGATCAAGGTGTTGCGTCTTGGGAATTGCCAGGGACTTCAGAAACGTTTTTTGAGGCCGCCAGAAAGCTGCTCTTCAGCGGAATGATCCCGGATCCTGGGGGCATAGATTTTTCTAAACTGAGCGTCCACGATTCAATTCTCGCTATTTTGGCCGAGCTAGTCGGCGATAAATCCCTTTGGTCGACGTATTTGCGGGAAATAATTCTGGGAAGCCCTGGATGGAGCAGCCTTGTTGCGCAATTGGCTCGAAAGGGCGAGCGCCTGCAACAGCGCCGGAAAATTCACCTTGGTGATCTGGTGGCATGCTCTCTGCTGGTCGAATATGCAATGGTGCGTGGGATTTATGGTGTCAAAGATCGAATTTCCGCACTTCTTTGTGGTCCCGATTCCGCAATGCAAGAAGTGCCGTTTGCCACCAATGATCCGCTGACCGTTGAAGAGGCCAGACTGATTGTGTTGTTTGATCTGTTCGAATTGGCGAGGTCAATTCCCGGTAAAATGGCAGGATCAGATCGGGATAGCTGGTTGCATTCAATATTTCCGTTATTGGTTGATATTTCCGATATCGATCTGGAACGGACGTGGCATGAGGCTTTTGAGTCGACCTACTATCATTCAGTCTTGGGGGTAGTGGTTCCGCGGGCTAAGGCCATTGCAGATAACTCCAAAACAGTTTCTGCCCCACTTCCGAAAGATGGACCGGCAATGTCAGTGCAAATGATTTTTTGCCTGGATGACCGGGAATGCTCCATGCGCCGTTACATTGAAAAACTGGAGCCGGGGGCTCGGACTTATGGGATGCCTGGATTTTTTGGGATCGACATGATGTTCGTGGGGGCTGGTCGCCAATATCCAGAAAAATATTGCCCTGTTCCAATGGTCCCACAGCATATCGTTGTTGAAGAAAATATTTTGTCCGGCATTTCACGGTTATCTCAGAGTAAGTTGAGGCGATTAAAAAAGGGTTCAAAACCCCGCGCGATCCTTGCTCCGTTACGCCTGTTCCAGGTTTGGATGGCACCGGGATGGCACGCGAAAAGCATGAGGGATTCGGCGGAATCGTCAGCGACAAAAATTATGTTCCATGCCCGCCGGGTTGATGCCTCCGGCAAGGTTCCCAATAAATCTGGTGGTTTTGAGCAGTTCCTTGGATACCAGTTGGGCTACACGCATAATGAAATGGCCGACCGGATCGAATCCGCTCTTCGCTCCATGGGTACGACCGAGAAATTTGCTCCTTTGGTTTTGATCGTGGCCCACGGTTCATCTGCAATGAACAATCCGTACTATGCAGCCTATGACTGTGCCGCTTGCTCAGGGCGTCAGGGGATTCCAAATGCCAGGGTCTTTGCAGGAATGGCAAATGACCCGGAGGTCCGCAAGTTGCTTGCCGCGCGTGGAATCCTGATTCCTGATGGGACCAGGTTTGTTGGATGTTTCCATGATACGGCCAGGGACGATTTTCGTTTTTACGATGTGGATGATCTGTCCAGGCCTGAGCAAACGCGCTCGCCCGCGGCCTTGGCCCTGGTTGGCATAAGGAAGCTGCTGCGCAAGGCGGCTGGACTGAACGCAATTGAGCGCTGTGCAAGATTTGAGAAGGCTCCAAGAAACTTGACCCCCCGCAAGGCCCTGCGAGAGGTCAGGCTACGCGCTACGGCATTGTTTGAACCGCGGGCAGAACTTGGCCATGCCACAAATGCTGCCTGTGTCGTGGGTCGTCGTGAGATCACTGCAGGCCTGTCGCTCAACCGGAGATCCTTCCTGACATCGTATGATCCTATTCAAGATCCGGATGGCCGCTTCTTGGCGGGGATACTTGGTGCCGCAATACCTGTGTGTGGCGGAGTTAATCTGGATTACTTCTTCTCACGCGTTGATAATCAAGTTTATGGCAGCGGGTCCAAGTTATCCCACAATGTGGTGGGTATGATCGGTGTAGCCAATGGCGTTGATGATGACCTTCAAACTGGTTTGCCTTCGCAGATGGTTGAACTCCACGACCCGGTTCGTTTGTTGTTTATTATCGACCAGAATCCTGTTGTCGTTCGCAAGGTTATTGATGCTTCGCCACTCTTGAAAAATTGGGTTGATCATCGTTGGGTCCGGGTTTGTTGTGCAGATCCAGACAGTGGAGAAGTATCGTTCCTTGATGCGAAGGGTATTGTGCCCTGGACCCCAGGTGAGGTGTTGCCATGAATCCGATTTCAGTGCTTTCGGATATCCATACCTCCGGCCGGGCGATTTTGTCGGTCGTGTTGATCTTTTGTATCGCGTCTCCGGCTGTTGGGTTTGTGATCCTTGCGCTGGATGGCCTTTTTAGAAAAAAAATCAGTGAGTCTTTTATTGCAAAGGTTTCCCGTTACGCGGCTGGCCTGCAATTGGCTGCCTCTTTCGGAGTCGTAGCGGCACTCGTTGATCGTGGATTTCATCCATTTCATCTGTTTTCAATTCCAGGAGTTCCCCTGTTTCTGGACTGGACGGCCGCAGTCTATATGGCCCTCGTCGGTTTTATTGGCTGGATCGTTGTTTCTTATTCTGAGCGCTATATGCATCGCGAATCGGGCTACCGGCGTTTCTTCATCTGCCTGATGATTTTTTTGTTTGGTATTTCGTTGATTATTTTAGGTGGCGCTCTCGATACCCTCTTTATCGGATGGGAGATTGTGGGACTGGCGTCCTTCCTCCTCGTCGGATTTTATGTGGAGCGTCCGAAGGCGGCACGGCACGCTCTACGCACCTTTCTCACATACCGATTGTGTGATGTCGGTTTATTGATCGGCGCGATCCTGGCTCATGCCCTGTATCATTCGGGCATGTTTGAGGTCATTGATGGCCGGAGCATTGGATCGGTCGCGACTGATGGCGTGACTCCAATGATGCTTTTGGCTTTGAGCTTTCTGATTTTTTTAGCTGCAGCAGGCAAGGGGGCTCAGTTTCCATTCTCGGGTTGGTTGCCACGTGCCATGGAGGGTCCAACAGCATCCAGTGCCGTTTTTTACGGTTCGTTGTCCATCCACTGTGGCGTTTATTTGCTTTTGAGGACGGAAGCGATTTGGGGCCAGTCAATGTCTGCTCGCTATATGCTTTTTGCTTGGGGTGCTTTATCAGCACTATTGGCGCAGATTACAGCCTCGGTTCAACCGACCGTAAAAGGCCATATAGCTTGGTCTTCGACGGCTCAGGTCGGCCTGATGTTTTGCGAACTTGCCTTGGGTTGGCATGTACTGGCCGTCATCCATATGGTTCTTCATGCCTTGCTGCGGTGTTATCACCTGTTGTCATCTCCTTCCGCGGTTGCGCAGCATTTTCGCGAAGGAATTCATTTTCGTTCGTATCCGTTTGCGGCAGGCGGGCGACGTAAATGGTCGAGTGCGCTGTACCTGGCAGCGATGAATGAGTTTTATGTCGATCTTTTTTTTGGCCGTTACGTCATATCGAGATTTAGGTTTTTTTCCTCTGCATTAGTTCAGAAATTGGGTCAGATTCGTAAACGAATTTGGCTCTTGATTCCAATGGCGGCTATTTCAGTGGTTGGTGTTGCGGGTGAGGTTAATGGTGCCGGTTTGGCAGGAATGCCAGCCGTTGCGTTGACGGCGATTGCTATTGTGATCCCTTTTGTGAGCCTGCGAGTGATTCAGAGGACGTCCTTTCTTGGTCTTGTATCCGTTGGATTTGCATTTATCATTGCCGCACTCTTTTCAAGTCGCCTTCCGGCTTTTAATTCTATTCTGCGTCCGGTATTTGGCAGTGCATCAATCATCGTGCCAACAATCATTCTTTTCCTGCTTGGGGACGAGACCCGTTCCGTTGGCTGGCGGATGAATGCTGGTTTTCAAGGGCTCGGATTGCTCTTGGTTTCAGCATTTTGGATGTGCGGCGAGGGGCAATCGTACAATTGCCTGTCGACCCTTGCGGGAACGGGGAGCGGAATTATCTTGTTGAATCTGGCCCTCGTTTTTATGGAGTCACGCAAGCGTCCGGTCGCCAATTCCAGGTTCCTTGGATTTGCTGCTTCCTTTCCCAGGGCGTCGGTTTTATTTTTGCTGGGTTCACTGGCCGTCGTCACATTTCCCTTCACATCTGCCTTTCGCGGTGAAGATCAGGTTCTTGAGGCCGCTTTTGAAATTAGTCATGTTGCGACGGTGTTGGGTGGAACAATTGCCATCTTGATTCAACTATTGATCATCAACGCGATGTCTCAGGCCTATTTTGGAGCACCACGCCACGAGGTCCGCTACCCTCAGCTCGATCTCTCCGATAGGAGTTTTGCTTTGGTTCTATTCCCAGCTGTGGCAGCCTTGGGTTCAACGCTGTACTTTTTTTAAGGCGTTTCATCAAATCGGGAGATCATGATGTCCGCTAATTCGAGTGAGACGGGAGCTTTGTGGGACGGCCTATTTAGTAATCAGATCAATGTATACGGCACAGAGCCAAATGATTTTGTGCGCCTGGCTGCTGGCCTTCTAAAGCCCGGGTCTCGGATTCTTTGCCTCGGTGAGGGTGAAGGCCGCAATGCATTACACTTGCTGCGGCTGGGACATCAAGTCACCTGCGTGGATGCCTCTAGGGTTGCGCGGGACCGTGCTTTGACGTCATTTGCTCGCGAAAATTTTTCGGCCGAATACCTTTTGTTGGATCTTGGCCAATCTCTTCCTTCAGGGACTTGGGATGCAGTGGTTTCGGTTTGGTGCCACCTTCCTGCAATCTTGCGTCGCAAAGTTCATGCGAAACTCTCAGAGTGGCTGAACGAGGGCGGGATTTACGTGGCCGAAGGCTACACGCCGGATCAACTCCGTTTTGGTACGGGTGGTCCCACAGATCTTGAACTCTTGTATGATCCATCTCAAATTCGGCAGGAGATTCCGCTGCACCTTGAGGTGTTTCAGAAGACTGAAAGGTTTGTCAGTGAAGGTCAAAGGCATCAAGGGATGAGCGCGACGCTGCAGATCGTCGGTAGAAAAATGACGAGCAAAGAGAGAAGCAGAGAATAACTTTTATTTCGTGATCGGTTTCCTGAGGGCCCCAGTCATCCCTTGCTGTGCTCAGGATGACTGGAGGCTCGGGTTTCCGTTTAGTTCGGGAAAATCGCACTTGGATTAGCGGTAAAGCTGACCGCATTGCTGGCAAATGGATGATCGGCTGTGCCGCCAGAATTGACGTCGCTGCAGCTCCAGTCAAACGTAGTTGTCATAGCGCTGCCGGGCGAAGGTGTGCCTGAATGATCCACTGTCGTCGTGGCATCGGTAATCCCAATTTCCCCGTCCATCCCAGTGCCGTTTTTGTTGGTCCCGCTGGTCGCTTCTTCTGTTCCTTGAGCCGGACGGTAGCCATTGATGGTGCCGTCGATGGTACCGTCGAAATTGGTCCGGACACATTTAAACGCGGTCGCATCGTCCCTTCCGGCGCGGATTTCGATCGACTGGGCGGTGATGGCTTTGGTCTCCGTATTGTAGCTCACTCGACCATAGTGGGCGTTATCGCCACCAGATTGCGTATCTGAAGAGCCAGCAACGGCACCGAGGAACGTGGTTGCAAACTTGGCACCGTAGACTTTAACCGTCTGCGTTGTTCCCGTGCGGTCCCACTGTGCATAGCGAAGGCGCTTCATGCTGTCTTTGGCCATGGGATTGGAGCCTTGGATGACGTAGCCTTTCGAAGAGTCCTGACTGCCTGCCCACCAGAGGGTCATAAAAGTCGTCGCATCGCTGCTAATGGTGGCCTTGGCAAGGTATCCGGCCGTCAAAGCCCAGGCTTCGGTCGGAGCAGAAATCGTGACCTCGATGGTCGATCCGCGAGGATCGGTTTTGGAGATCGTCTGGGGGAGATTGCTCAGGTCTGGGTCGACTCCCATGATTTTGCTGAGGCGACAGAAAATCATTTCGATGTCTGCCGTTTCAACTTTGTTGAAGCGGTAGAGTTCGGCGTGGAGGTGGTCTAGAACAGCGTTTGTATAGTCGCCTCTCTTGGGAGCGGCCGAAATTACGGCCTCAAATGCCGTGTGGCATTCGTCGCTTGGCTTGGCACTTGCGCCGGTTGATGGCGGCGCAGATGGCCCAGATGGCGCAGATTGCGCGAGGGCGCTCGTTGAGATCCCAGTGTCAGTTAGGGTCAGTGACAATCCCATAAGACCAGATAACAGAAGGCCTGTTCTCATTTAAGTACTCCGGTTTTGAAAAGATGAATGTTACTTGACGCTCGACGAGATCGTTGAAGGAAGTGAAGACGTGATCGTGTCGGACGACGAACTACTTCCACAACGAGCTAGAGAAAGTGCGAGGACGGCAATGCAGGTCAGGCTGAAAATTATTCTTTTGTTCTTCATCAAATGAATCCTTACGTTGAAATTTTAGGCTGGGGTTACTCCATTATTTTACGTGAATTAAACGTGTATCGACAATGGGGCGTAGAGGCCCAGAAAGATCTGATGCCGTGGAGCCGTTGATGCCCAATGGTGTCAAAATTTTGTCGATGAATTTTAATTCGGAGCGGGTGTTAGAGCGATATTCCAAGGTAGAAGCGCAACAGTCGTGCCGAGGCCTCTGGTTTTAAATCATCATCGGCTGTTTTCTTTGTGATAATGCCGTCTTCGTTCTTGGTGATTTTTGCTGAGGACGCATAAAGGGGCCAATACACGCCTACCCAGTCGCATCCAACGTGGAATGCGCTCCACTGCCATTGATTGCCAATAGAAAATCCGGGGCCAATGTCCCAGTAATTGATGTCATAGTGGGTTTCTTTTCCAGTGAAGGTTGATGTGAGGACGTCGAGAAATTCATTGCGTCCTGAAGTTTGACGGTGGAGGACGCCTACATTGGTGTAGAGGGTAGGACTCCAAAAGTTTTTTGAGCGGATCGCACGTGCCCTAGACGTTCCAAAAAAGAAGGTGTCAGACTTCTCGTAATACGCCTCAATCAACCAATCCGGGTTGATGTGATATCCAGCCGAAGCAAACATTGCGATGCCATTCACGAAGCCGATTCCTGTAGCGACAGCAACGACGCGTCCATTTCGGTTCGATGGAATTGCGGAATTTCGCGAGGAACTTGGAGCAGGTTCTGCTGCGTGTGCCTGTGTCGGCAGGAAACCTCCGAACAAGGTCGTAGCCATAATTGTAGCCATCATCGGAGCCCTGAATCTTAGGTTCATAAATTTTTTGTTTAAATTCATTGGTGCTCCTGGCTGTTCAACTTCTCTTATTGCAATTCTTGGTCTCATGTTTGCTTTGATGTCGCAAGGGTGAATCGGCTGGACAACCGGTGATGCTCTGCGGGGGAGTGGACATGAGGTTGTATCGTTGGGTCGCGCTGGTTTTATGGGTGCACGGATATGCTGGATTCGCATCATCGAATTTGGTGCTGATCGAGGGCGGCCTTTTCGAGATGGGGTGCAGAAACTGCAATCTTGAAGATGCCCTACCGCTACATCAGGTGGAGCTAAGCTCCTTTTGGATGGATCAGACTCCGGTAACGAATACTCAATTTAGCGCATTCGTCAGACGTTCAAAATATCGGACCATAGCCCAGACGAAACCAAATCCAGCGGATTACCCATCGGTCCGTCCCGAGTATCTTGTAGCCGGGTCTGCGGTTTTCTCCCCGCCTGGGTCTGCTGTGTCGCTTAATCACGCCCTTGCCTGGTGGAAATATGTTGAAGGTGCGAATTGGCGTCATCCTGAAGGTCCAGCGACGAATGTTGTTGGTCGTCCGGATCATCCGGCCGTTCATATCGCCTTCCCCGATGCTCAAGCATATTGCGAAGAAATTGGCATGCGACTGCCGACTGAGGCTGAATTTGAGTATGCAGCACGCGGAGGCCTTGATGGAAAAAAATACGCGTGGGGTGATGAGCTTAAACCGCGGGGGAAATGGGCTGCGAACATCTGGCAAGGTGAATTTCCCAGTAAGAATCTTGCCGAGGATGGCTATTCCGGAACCTCACCGGTGAGGGCGTTTCCATCGAATGGGTACGGACTTTACGATATGGGCGGTAACGTCTGGCAGTGGACGTCTGATTGGTATCGGGCAGACACTTATCGTTTGGATGCGACAGCCGGCATCGTTCGCAATCCTCGGGGGCCTTCAACGAGCCATGACCCTTTTGATCCAGGATCTTTCAAGCGAGTTCAGCGTGGAGGTTCCTTCCTTTGTAGCGATCAGTATTGCACTCGTTATCTGGTGGGGTCACGGGGCAAGGGCGGCACAGATAGCGCTGGATCCAATACCGGTTTTCGTTGTGTCAAAGATTTCAAATCGGATTCAGGTTCCAAATCAGGGAGGCATGGATGACTTCAAGAAAAATGCGTCTTATATCAGCCGGATCTTTGATTTCAGTTATTTCGCTCGCGGTTGCCGGATTCGCTCCATGGCCATTGCGTGTGAAACCTCCGAATGTTCTGATTTTCTTGCTCGATGACGTCGGATTTGGGCATATCGGAGCTTTTGGTGGCCCGGTGAATACACCAAATATTGATCGGGTGGCAAAGATGGGCCTTCGTTTCAATAATTTTCACACAACATCCCTGTGTTCGCCGACACGGGCGGCCTTGCTCACCGGGCGAAACCATCACTCAGTCGGTACCGGAGTGATCACTGAAATCGCCACAAAGGATCCTGGCTATACGAGTCATATTCCGAAAAGTAAATTTCCGATTGTCGAAGTTCTGCGAAACAGCGGCTATTCCACTGCTGCCTTTGGCAAGTGGCACAATACGCCCCTAGATCAGTTGAGGGGGCCGCGAACCGGACATGACCAGTGGCCGACCGACATGGGGTTTGAACACTTCTATGGATTCATGGCCGGGGACGTGAGCCAGTGGGAACCAACCGTTTGGGACGACACAACCCCCGTTGAGTCCCATGTGAAAAATCCGAATTATCACTTTTCAGTGGATATGGCTGATCAGGCGGTTCGGTGGTTGGGCGTGCAGCGGGAGGCACATCAAGAGAAGCCGTTTTTCCTTTATTTCGCAACTGGGGCCGCTCATGCGCCCCACCATGCGCCTCCGGAGTACATCGCTAAATACAAGGGTCAGTTTGATCACGGCTGGGACAGGGTTCGTGAAGAAACCCTCGAACGCCAAAAAGCATTAGGTGTGGCTCCTCCTTCAACGCTGCTGAGCGAACGACCAAAAGAAATTGCAAAATGGGACAGCTTGAGTTCAGAAGAAAAGCGTCTCTATTCGAAGATGCAGGAAACGTTTGCTGGGTATTTGGAGCATGCTGATGCTCAATTTGGCCGGGTTCTCACAGAGATTGAGCGTGCAGGGGATTTGGCGAACACGATCATTCTAATTACGTCAGATAACGGAGCGAGTGGTGAAGGCGGCTTGCATGGCAGCATCAACGAAAATTTGGTCTTCAATGGCATTCCGGATGATCTTGATTGGAATCTAGCCCATATCGACGAGATCGGAACCAAAACGACTTATAATCATTACCCGGCCGGATGGGCGTTGGCGGGTAACACGCCATTTCGATATTGGAAACAGACGACCCATGAAGGTGGTGTCCACGATCCTATGATTCTTGCTTGGCCAAATCGGTTCAAGGAGCCGGGTGGGGTTCGAAGTCAATTCACACATGTGACAGATGTTGCGCCAACTTTGCTCGAACTGACTGGCGTGAAAATGCCGGAGGCGGTTCGGGGTATTGTTCAGGCACCGATTGAGGGTACGAGTTTCGTCCCATCGATAAATGATAGAAGCGCGTTGGTTGAAAAAAAGATTCAGTATTTCGAAATGCTCGGCAACAGGGCTGTTTGGGTCGATGGATGGAAGGCAACCGCATTTCACGGGCGAATGCCTTGGGACACTGTGACGTCGAATCCTGATTTTCAGAACGACAAGTGGGAACTTTTTAATCTCGCCGAAGATTTTTCAGAGGTAAACGATCTTGCTGCGAAATTTCCTGAAAAACTCGAAGAAATGAAGGTGATTTTTGATCGGGAAGCAAAAAAATATAATGTTTACCCACTGGATGATTCGACGTCCAACCGCATTGCCAGTACCTACCGCGATCTCGTCGCCGGGGTAACGCAGTTCAAGTACGAGCCGGGCGACATTCGGATTTCCGAAGCGGTATCGCCACCCGTCAAAAATAAATCCCACACGGTGACCGCTGACTTAAACGTTCCCGAGGGCGATGCTGACGGCGTTCTCGTGGCTTGCGGTGGCCGGTTTGGCGGCTATTCCCTTTACGTCCAGGGCAAGCGAGTTCATTACGTGCATAATTTTTTGGGACAGGCAATGTACGGCTTCAGTGCCAGTGAGGAACTCCCTGCAGGCTCAGTCACCGTCCGGTTCGAGTTTATCCGGACTGGAGAAAATCAAGGAAAGGGTGCGATCTTCTATGGTGATAAACTGGTGGGAGAGGCAAATATTCCGCGCACTGTACCCAAGGCATTTGGAATCGCGGATACGTTTGATGTAGGCGAGGATTCTGGTTCTCCTGTTACGGATGCCTACGAATCACCGTTTGTTTATCAAGGGAATCTGAAATCCCTGCGGGTGGATCTGATCGGGGAGTGATCGGGCATGCAAGGATTCGGAGTGGCGGAGAGAGTGGGATTCGAACCCACGATACGCGTTAACGTATACTAGATTTCGAGTCTAGCGCCTTCAGCCACTCGGCCATCTCTCCTTTGGCGCCGCCGGCGAAAAAACTTTTGCAGCATTTCGCGACTTTCCGATTCCAGAACCCCGTGACTTACCAAAAAACGGTGATTAAGGCGAGCGTCTTCGTGGATCCGGTAGAGGCTTCCACAGGCTCCGGCCTTGGTGTCCATGGCGCCGAAAATAACCTCATCGACGCGGGATTGATAAATGGCACCTGCGCACATCAGGCAGGGCTCAAGGGTCACATAAAGGGTGCAGCCCGAGAGGCGCCATGCTCCCAATGCGTCGGAGGCCTCTTCCATTGCCACAATTTCAGCGTGGCGGGTCGCCTGGCCTTCGATCTCTCGGCGATTGTAGCCACGGCCGATGATTTCGCCGTTCATGACAACGACAGCTCCGACGGGGACTTCGCCGATGGTCGCTGCAAATTCTGCCAGCCTCAGGGCCTCAGTCATGTATGTCGTGTGAGTCATCATTGCGTTCGTCATTTAAGTCCTCGGTGCCCTTGAAGCCGTTGGCTGGCGCGGGTTCTAGCACGGGCAATGCATTGTGGCGAGCGATGTTCCCAAGGCGCCTCAGGCCGAGGTGGCCCATGAGTTCTTCCGGGGTTTTTCCCAGGGCTAGCTGGTGGCGGATCGCATGGTGGCGGAGAAGCTCCGAGTTCAGGGCTGAAACACCAATTTTATCGCCCAGTTCGTACATTACGAACTTAAGGCCATGGCGTGTCATGGTTGGGGTTGAAACCGCCGATTCCCGACCTTTAAATGAGATGAACATCCGGCTGATAACCCCGGGGCGCTGCGCCGACCACTCCCGGAACAAATTTCGATAGGCGTCCAAGGCAGCCGCGCTTTCCGGGCCCAGAATGATGGCGCGACTGCGATCACCGGGGATGGACAGGCTACCCCAGACGGCCAAGTTGTCGTCTAGCATCAAGTCGGTCCAGACCAGTGTGATTAATTCGCTGGCCTTGAGTCCCTCGAAAGATAAAAGGGACACAATGGCCCGGTCACGTGCTGCTTTGATTGGCGGTGTCGTG
>Ga0214919_10003733_pt1 | contig 22727 bp, 21 predicted proteins | sample LL1503_MetaG_FD_177994 | JGI IMG/M metagenome (GOLD analysis project Ga0214919, IMG submission 177994) | Freshwater microbial communities from Lake Lanier, Atlanta, Georgia, United States - LL-1503 | ecosystem: Environmental > Aquatic > Freshwater > Lake | place: USA: Georgia | collected... | reverse complement strand
ATGATGCCGACGTTAGGCCGAAAGCCTTCGCGGTCAAGCATAATCAAATCCCAAATTTTTAAACTGTGTCCATTATGCACGGACGGTTCTGTGCAACATTAGGACTCACCCTGAGTACGCTTGGAATTAGCCCATGAAAGCCAGTCAATTTTTAATTTCCACCCTCAAAGAGGCGCCTGCAGACGCCGAGGTGGTGAGCCATCAACTCATGATGCGCGCCGGCATGATTAAGCGCTTGGGCGCTGGCATTTACAACTACATGCCCATGGGATTGCGTGTCATTCGCAAAGTGGAAGCCATCGTGCGCGAAGAAATGAACCGCGCGGGCGCCATTGAAATGACCATGCCAGTGGTTCAACCCGCCGAGCTGTGGCAAGAGACTGGACGCTTTGAAAAAATGGGCCCAGAACTCTTGCGCATCAAGGACCGTCATGGCCGTGACTTTGTGGTGCAGCCCACCAGCGAAGAAGTGATCACCGATGTAGCCCGCCAAGAACTGCGCAGCTACAAACAACTGCCCAAAAACTTCTACCAAATTCAAACCAAATTTCGTGACGAGCGCCGTCCCCGCTTTGGCCTGATGCGCGGCCGTGAGTTCATCATGAAAGACGCTTACAGCTTTGACCGCGACCCAGTGTCTGCCAAGCAAAGCTACAAGATCATGGCCGATGCCTACCGCAAAATATTTGATCGCTTTGGTTTGAGCTACCGCGCTGTAGCGGCCGACAGTGGCGCTATTGGTGGCGATTTGAGCGAAGAGTTTCAAGTGATTGCTGCCACCGGCGAAGACGCCATCGTGTATTGCCCTCAAAGCGATTACGCGGCCAACATGGAGAAAGCGGAGGCGTTAGCGCCCGCACATGCACGCCCTGATGCCGCCAAACCCCAAACCCTCACCCCCACACCCGGCAAGAGCACCTGCGAAGATGTTGCGGCCTTGTTGGGCGCAGCTTTGTCGACCACTGTGAAATCTTTGGTCTTGGCCACCGATGAAACGGACGAGCAGGGCAACATCAAAGCCTCCAAGGTTTGGCTGCTGTTGCTTCGTGGCGATCACGACATGAACGAAGTCAAAGTGGGCAAGCTGCCTGGCTTGAATGCGGGCTTTCGTTTTGCCACATTGACCGAAATTGACGAGCACTTTGGCTGCAAGCCCGGCTACTTAGGCCCCTTGAATTTGAAGAAGCCTTTGAACGTGGTGGCCGATCGCGAAGTGGCTGTCATGGCCGACTGGATTTGCGGCGCCAATCAACCCGACCACCACATCACGGGTGTGAATTGGGGACGTGATTTGCCCGAGCCCATGATGGTGGCCGATTTGCGCAATGTGGTCGATGGCGATATGTCGCCCGATGGCAAGGGCGCCTTGGTCATTGAACGCGGCATTGAAGTAGGCCATGTGTTTTATTTGGGCACCAAGTACAGCCAAGCCATGAACGCCACTTTCTTGGACGAAAACGGCAAACCCCAATTTTTAGAAATGGGTTGCTACGGCATTGGTGTGACGCGCTTGCCTGCGGCGGCCATTGAGCAAAATCACGATGCCAAAGGCATCATTTGGCCAGATGCCATAGCGCCTTTCACCGTGGTCATTTGCCCCATCGGTGCAGATCGCAGCCCCGATGTCAAAGCTGTATCTGAAAAGCTCTATGCCTATCTCATGGCGGCGGGTGTCGATGTGTTGCTCGATGATCGTGGCGAGCGCCCTGGTGCCATGTTCGCCGATTGGGAACTCATTGGCGTGCCGCACCGCGTGACGCTGGGCGATCGTGGTCTCAAAGAAGGCAAAGTGGAATACCAACACCGCCGCGACGAAGCGGCCACGGCAGTAGCGGCTGCAGACATTGCGGCCTTTGTCGTCAGCAAAGTAGCACAGGCTGTCTGAAAGACCCGCGCATGAATTTGCATCGACGCAAATTTTTGCGCCAAGCTATTCGGGGCGGTGGGCGTGGATTTGTTTCAACCTTCGTTGCACCCTCTTTGCTGTTGACTCATGCATTCATTCAATCCGCTTGGGCGGGCAACCAAGCCGAAGAGGTACTGTCAGATTCAATTCGAACCGCACTCAGTCAGGCGGTTTCACAGAGTGGCCCACCCGTGCCAGTTCTCAATACAGAGCTGGAGAAAAAGCAGTTCAATGAATGGACCAGCAAAGCCTCGCATCGCTTAAGTCAATGGATGAAACATCCAGACGATCGTTCTGAGTTTTTGCACACAGTTTGGTATGAGGCTAGGCGCGCCGGTTTGTCTTTGTCGTTGGTATTGGGCTTGATTGAAGTGGAAAGTGCCTTCAGGAAGTACGCTATTTCAAGCGCTGGTGCAAGGGGTTATATGCAGGTCATGCCCTTTTGGACGCGCAGCATTGGCGATGGTAACGAAAGTGTTTTGTTTCATACGCAAACGCAGCTTCGCTTTGGTTGCGTCATCTTGCGCCACATGTTGGAGCGCGAAAGTGGCGATCTGTTTTACGCGCTCGGCCGTTACAACGGCAGCCGTGGGCAATCTGCTTATCCCCAATCTGTCTTGGCAGCCCAAAAAAAATGGCTACAGTCGGTGGACTGAAACCATTTTTGTTTCAAGCTTCCATGTAGAAGCTGAAGCGCACACTGCTTGAGTGATTATTCTTTGGGCGTGGTGCCCAGCACTTGAATCAGTTCGCCCGACTCGTACATTTCCATCATGATGTCGGAGCCACCTACAAATTCGCCCTTCACATACAACTGAGGAATGGTAGGCCAGTTGCTGTATTCCTTGATGCCATTGCGAATTTCAGCATCGTCCAACACATTGACTGTTTTCACAGCCTTCGGATCAACGCCGCAAGCCTTCAAAATTTGAATGGCACGACCAGAGAAGCCGCACATGGGAAAGCTGGCGCTGCCTTTCATGAAAAGCAGTACTTCGTTGTGTTTGACCAAATCATCAATGCGGGCTTGGGTATCGCTCATGGGAAATCCTCTTTAACTATCAATCGGGTGATTATTTCATGTTGGCGGGGTATTTGCAGGCAAGGGTTTATTTTTGGCCCCCGGAGCAACGCTCAATGCCTGCCAAGTCTAACTTGGACTGGACCTGCTTGAATCCGGCTTGCTCAAGCAGGCCTCTAACCGCTGTCGCTTGCTTCCAACCATGTTCTATCAGCAGCCAGCCACCCACTTCCAAGTGATTCAGGGCGTTTTGAATGATTTTCTTGATGTCTTCCAGGCCATCAGGGCCGCTTGCCAAGGCTTGAAGGGGTTCGTGGGTCAGCATTGCCAAGTGGGCGTCATGGTCTTCAATGTAGGGGGGATTGGACACCAGCACATTGAATTTGCCTTGAACTTGCGAGAACCAGTTGCTTTGAAGGAAGCTGACATTCAGTGCCAAATTGTGGGCATTTTGGGCAGCAAGGCTCAAAGCCTCGGCGCTGTTGTCCACGGCCAGAACTTCGGCCTCTGAAAGCTGAGATTTGAGTGCCAATGCGATAGCGCCACTGCCTGTCCCTAAATCGAGGTATTTGGGGCGCTCTAAGCCTACACCGCATGCCAGAGCCCATTCCACCAACACTTCGGTGTCAGGTCTGGGGTCAAGCACCCGCTTGTCAATGGTCAAGCTAAGTCCAAAAAATTCTTTTTGCCCCACGATGTAGGCTACAGGTTCGAGTTGCAGTCGGCGCTGTGCCAGTGCTTCAAAGGCTGCAATATGTTCAGGCAATACCTCATCGGTATCGTGCGCCAACAGCCATGCGCGGTCGTGCAGCGATCTTCCTGCGGCATGCAAGAACAGAATTTGGGCTTCCAGTCGGGGCAGTCCCAACACGTGGCCACGCGTTAAACATTGCGCCACGTTCATGATGGCAGGCTTGATTCCAAATCAGCCAATTGCTCGGCTTGCCTGGCATTCTGAAGTGACTGTGTCACTTCTTCCAAGTCACCTTCCATGATGAAACTCAACTTGTACAAGGTGAGGTTGATGCGGTGATCTGTGAAGCGTCCTTGCGGAAAGTTGTAGGTGCGAATTCGGTCTGACCGGTCACCACTGCCAATGAGCCCTTTGCGCAAAGCCGCATCTTTGGCGGCGCGCTCGTTGCGATCTTTTTCTTGAATGCGTGCCGATAAAACCTGCATGGCTTTGGCTTTGTTGCGGTGTTGGCTGCGATCGTCTTGGCACTCAGCCACAATGCCCGTAGGAATGTGCGTGATGCGCACCGCAGAGTCTGTTTTGTTGATGTGCTGACCACCCGCTCCGCTGGCGCGGTAGGTGTCAATGCGCAAATCGGCAGGGTTGATGGTCACAGCTTGGGCTTCGTCGGGCTCTGCGAGAACGGCCACGGTGCATGCGCTGGTGTGAATGCGGCCTTGTGTTTCAGTCGTAGGAACGCGTTGGACACGGTGGCCACCCGATTCAAAGCGCATGGTGCCAAACACATTGTCACCTTCGATGCGAATGACCACCTCTTTGTAGCCCCCCAGTTCACTGGCAGACTCTGACATGATTTCGGCGCGCCAGCCTTTGCGCTCACAAAACTTGGTGTACATGCGAAGCAAGTCGCCGGCAAAAAGCGCTGACTCGTCGCCGCCTGTCCCTGCGCGAATTTCCAAAAAAGCAGGTCGTGCATCGTCGGGGTCTTTGGGCAGCAGCATGCGCTGCAACTCAGCTTCCAACTCGCTCATTTCTTGTGAGGCACTTTGAATTTCTTCATGGGCCATGGCTTGCATATCGATGTCTTCGCTGCTGGTTTCTAGCATGGCATGGGCTGCTTTTAAATCGCTGCTGCGTTCTAAATACCGTGCATAACGTTTGGCCAAAGCACTCACCTCAGCATGCTCGCGTGACAGTTTTAAAAACTGATTCATGTCGGCCATGATGTCTTCGCGCGACAGCAAAAAGTCCAGCTCTTCTAGACGCTGGGCATAACGCTCAAGCTGGTGACGTAAAAAGGGTTTCATGAGTCTTTGCGAAAATTTGGAGGAGGCATTGGGTCAATCTCAATGCGGCGCAGGCTTGTGCGATGGTCGCTAGCGTTCTTTGCGCAAGAAAAGACGTTGAACGGCATGTGTGGCTTGGGCCACGTGTTCGGGATCTGCTTCTCTCAGTTCTGCCATAGCGCCATGCAGCATCTTTTGAGTCAAGCCACGTGAAAGTGCCTCCAGCACTTTTTCTGGGTCCTCACCCTTTGCCAACAATTTGCGGGCACGGGCCATTTCAGCTTCGCGCCATTCATCGGCTTGCGCATTGAGTTGATGAATGAGTGGCACGCTGCCGCGCTGAAGCATCCAATGCATAAAGCTCTGGACACCAGCGTCAATGATCACCTCTGCTTCGGCCACTGCAGCTTGCCGATGCGCCTGACCTGTTTGAATGACGCTGGCCAAATCGTCAAGGGTATAGAGGTAGACGTCTTCTAAGGATTTGACTTCGGGTTCGATGTCGCGTGGCACCGCCAAATCCACCATGAACATGGGACGATTGCGGCGTTTTTTCAGTGCGCGTTCTACAGCACCTAAGCCAATCAAGGGCAAAGTGCTGGCGGTGCAACTGATCGCAGCATCAAATTCATGCAGTCGATCGGGCAGTTCTGACAGGCGCATGACCTCGGCACCAAATCGATCGGCGAGTTTTTCACCGCGGCCCATGCTGCGATTGGCGATGACCATGCTGCGAGGGTTTTTGGCTGCAAAGTGGGTGACTACCAACTCAATCATTTCACCGGCGCCCACAAACAAAACTTTGATTTTGGTGAGGTCTTCAAAAATTTGACTCGCCAAGCGAACCGCGGCGGCAGACATGCTGATGGAATGGGCGCCAATTTCAGTGGTGGTCCGCACTTCTTTGGCCACTGCAAAACTGCGTTGAAACAATTGGTTCAGGGTGCTGCCCAGTGCGCCGGCTTCTTCAGCGGCTCTGACGGCATCTTTGAGTTGACCCAAAATTTGCGCTTCTCCCAAAACCATGGAGTCGAGCCCGCTGGCCACTCTGAAGGCGTGCCTGGCCACATGGCCTTCTTCGAGCATGTAGGTGTGAGCGCGCAGCTCGTGGGCAGAAACACCACCTGTTTGTGCCAACCAATTCAGAGTTTCATCAACTACAAGCTGATCTGCGGCACAATAAATTTCTGTGCGGTTGCAAGTTGAGAGAATGGCGGCTTCAGGTTGGCGCGCTGTATGCGAGGCCAAGTTACCCCTAAGTTGCTGCAAAGTAGGCGGCAATTGGTCCAAGGCAAAGGCAAACCGCCCGCGCAAATCGAGCGGAGCTGTTGTGTGGTTTAACCCCAATGCCCAGACTGCCATGTTTCAGATTATAAAACCTGTACCAACAGAGAAGGAAATCAATGACTTGGGATGACGTATTTTGGCATTTGGTGAATTTCGGCTTGCCTGCGCTGGTACTTTCCATGGGTATCACGCTCTGGGGCTCGATCCAGTTCAGACGGCAGTCTCAAATCAAGTGGCTTTGGCGGTGGCTGCTGAATGCCATTTGCGGCTTGGCCGTGCTGGTAGGGGGTCTGGTGATGACGGGAAACGACGGCAAAATGGCGACCTATGGCGCGCTTGTTTTGGTTTGCGCCACATTAGAGTGGGCTTTGCAAATGCGTTTCAAGTTGCGGGGCTGAAGGCATCTACCCGGTCAGTGATGATGCCGTCTGTTCCCAATGACATGAGATGTTGGGCGGCCCATTCGTCGTTGACGGTGTAGCTTAAACAACGCATGCCCGCGGCATGAACAGCCGCCACCCTATCGGGTGTCCACAAGGCATATTGGCAAACAACAGCGCTGCAATCCAAGGTCTTGGCAGTTTCTAGCCAAGCATCAGGAAGGTTGTGCAGCAACAAAGCTCTGGGCAATAGAGGTGCGGCTTGCTGAGCCCCTTTTAAAGATTCCACCTGAAAAGAGCTTAAAAGTGGTGGTACTTCTTCGTGCTGCCAAAGAAGAGCCGCTTGTTGGGCCACGACCTCACCTGTTTTGAATTCAATACCAGGTGTTGGTTTGATTTCAATGTTGAGAAAAAAGTGATTGCGAATGCAGTATTGCGCCAAATTGGCCAGCGTAGGCAGCGGTTCGCCACTGAAGTGTCTAGAGTGCCAACTGCCAGCGTCTAACTGCGAAAGTTCTTGCCAGCTTTGCTCGCCGCCAATGCCATGGCCATTGGTGGTTCGCTGCAATGTGGCGTCATGCATTAAAAACACCACATCGTCTGCGCTGAGTTTGGCGTCGCATTCAAACATGCGGTAGCCGTACTCGGCGCCTTTGCGGAATGCGGCAAGTGTGTTCTCGGGCGCTAAAGTGCCTGCGCCTCGGTGGGCGATCCAGCTGGGGTAGGGCCAATGTTTCATCGAGTCATTTTAAGCAATGCGTTTTTGGGTCTGCGCATCAAACCAGTGCAAGCGTTCGGCGCGTGGTGTGGCGTGGAACGTGCTGCCCGGATCAGGTGCGGGCAGCGATGCGTCCAGCCGCAAGGTGAGGGTTTCTGGCCCCAAGCGGGCGTGCACCAGGCGCTCGGCGCCCAGCAGTTCCACCGTGTCCACCGTCAACGACCAGCTACCGTTTTCGGGTACTGGCGTGATGTCCAGATGCTCGGGGCGGATACCCAGAATTTGCCCTGTAGGCGTTCCAGGAGAATGTTGGAGCAGGTTCATGGGGGGTGAGCCGATGAAACTGGCGACAAAAGTACTGGCTGGGCGGTTATAGACCTCTTCTGGCGTGCCGAATTGCTCCATGTGACCGCCGTTCATCACGATCATGCGTTGGGCTAAGGTCATGGCTTCGACCTGATCGTGCGTCACAAAAAGGCTGGTGATGCCCAACTCGCGGTGCAGCTTTTGAATCTCTAGCCGAGTCTGGGCGCGCAGTTTGGCATCTAGGTTGGACAGAGGTTCGTCGAACAAAAAAACCTGAGGCTGTCGCACGATGGCGCGGCCCATGGCCACACGCTGGCGCTGGCCACCGGACAGCTCGCGCGGCTTGCGTTGCAGCAGCTGAGACAGCTCCAAAATCGCGGCGGCCTTGTCCACGCGTGCCTTGATTTCCTCCAGCGGTCGCTTGGCGATTTTCAGGCCATAGGCCATGTTGTCGAAGACGCTCATGTGTGGGTACAACGCGTAGTTCTGAAACACCATGGCGATGTCTCGCTCAGCGGGCTCAAGGTCGTTGACCACGCGCTCACCAATCGACACGGTGCCTGCGGTGATTTCTTCAAGACCCGCCACCATGCGCAGCAGGGTGGACTTGCCACAGCCTGATGGCCCGACGATGACCACAAATTCGCCATCGTGGATGTCAGCGCTCAGATTTTGGATGACGGTATTGCCCTTAGCGCCTGTGCCATAGGTTTTTTGAAGGTGAGAGAGGGTGATTGAAGCCATCATTTTTCAGTATCAACGAGGCCCTTGACGAACCACTTTTGCATTAGAACCACCACCAAGGCGGGTGGCAGCATGGCCAAAATGGCCGTGGCCATGACCAAGTTCCATTGCACTTGCGAGTCGGCTCCAGCAGTCATGCTGCGAATGCCCATGACAATGGGGTACATGCGCTCTTCGGTGCTCATGAGCAGAGGCCATAGGTACTGGTTCCAGCCATAGATGAACTGGATCACAAACAGGGCCGCAATGCTGGTACGCGACAAAGGCAAGAGCACATCCCAAAAAAACTGCATGGGTGAGGCGCCATCCATCTTGGCTGCTTCGGCCAACTCATCGGGCACCGTCAGAAAAAATTGCCGGAACAAAAAAGTGGCCGTGGCCGAAGCAATGAGGGGGATGGTTAAGCCCGCAAAACTGTTGATCATCCCGAAATCGGCCACCACTTGGTAGGTCGGCACAATCCGCACCTCGACCGGCAACATCAAGGTGATGAAGATGCCCCAAAACACCGCTTTGCGAAATGGAAAATTGAAGTACACGATGGCAAAAGCACTTAGCAAAGAGATGACGATCTTGCCAAATGCAATGCTTAGGGCCGTGACCAAACTGACCCACATCATTCGCGCTACTGGCACTTGGCTGGTCACACCGGGGCCTTCGCCCAACAATATGGTGCGGTAGTTTAGCCAAGCATCTTGGCCAAACCAGATTGGTATGGGCGACTGCGCCATGTCTTGTGCCGAATGGGTTGACCCGACTAAGGCGAGGTAGATGGGAAACACAATGACCATCACGCCCAAAGCCAGCAGGGCGTGAGAGATCAGATCTAAAAAAGGATGCCGTTCAACCATGTTAGTAATTCACCTTGCGTTCGACATAGCGAAATTGCAGCACCGTCAAACTGATGACGATCGCCATGAGCACCACCGACTGCGCAGCCGAACCGCCCAAATCCATGGCTTTGAAGCCGTCAAAGTAGACCTTGTAGACCAATATGGCCGTGTCTTTGCCAGGCCCTCCTTTGGTGGTGGCGTCGATGATGCCGAAAGTTTCAAAAAAGGCGTAAACCGTGTTAACCACCAACAAGAAAAAAGTGGTGGGGGTCAATAGTGGTAATTGCACGGTCCAAAACCGCTGCCAAACGCTGGCACCATCGATGGAAGCAGCTTCAACCAGTGATTTGGGAATGCTTTGAAAACCTGCCAAAAAGAACAAGAAGTTGTAGGCGATTTGCTTCCAGACCGAAGCGATCACGACCAATGTCATTGCATGGGTGCTGTTGAGCAAAATGTTCCATTCGACGCCGAATTTCCCAAGCACATAGGCCACCAAGCCCACCGACGGCGAAAACAAAAACAACCACAGAACCCCAGCCACCACTGGCGCGACCGCATAAGGCAAGATTAGCAGGCTGCGGTACAACCAGATGCCCCGCACCACGCGGTCGGCGAAAAAGGCCAAAACCAATGACAGCGAAATCCCCAAGCCTGCCACCAACACCGAAAACAAAGCGGTGGTTTTGAACGATTCCAAATAGGTCTCATCGCGCCACAAAGCGACAAAGTTGTCCAGGCCGCTCCACTGAACCGAAGTGCCAAAAGCATCAGACTGTTGGAAAGACTGCACCAAAGCCTGACCGGCTGGCCAAAAGAAGAACGCCAAAATGATGAAGCCTTGGGGTGCAATCAGCACCCAAGGCAACCATTTGGACCGAAAAATAACTTTTTTATCGCTGCTCAAAATCATTCAAGCCAGCCGACGCGAACACCGGCTGGCTTGCCTTAAAAAAGACCTAAAAAATCAGGACTTATTGGCTTTTTCAAACTTCTCGAGCAATTCATTGCCGCGCTTGACGATGCTGTCCAAGGCGTCTTTGGCAGACTTTTTGCCCGCCCAGACTTGTTCGAGTTCTTCGTCTTCAATGGTTCGGATTTGCACATAGTTGCCCAAACGGATGCCGCGCGACTTTTCGGTGGTCTTGCGAATCATCTGGTTGACCGACACGTCAGTTCCGGGGTTTTGCTTGTAAAAGCCCGAAGCTTCTGTGATCGTGAAGGCTTCCATTGTCACAGGCAAGTAACCGGTGCGCTTGTGGTTCACCGACTGAACGACTGGGTCAGACAGGTAATTGAAGAAAGCTGCAACGCCTTTGTTCTCTTCGGCTTTCTTGCCTGCCATGGCCCAGAGGCTGGCGCCACCGATCACGGTATTCTGAGGCGCACCGGCCACATCGGGGTAATAAGGCAAGGTGCCCACGGCAAACTTGAACTTGGCGTTTTTGCTGATACCGGCATAAGCAGCCGATGAGTTGGTGTACATGGCGCACTCGCCAGACTCAAACGTGGCACCGGCAGCACCGGCGCGACCTTTGTAAACAAACAGGCCTTGTTGGGCCATGTTGCCCAAGTTTTCTATATGGCGCACATGCAAAGGCGAGTTAAGAACCAAGCGGGCGTCCATGCCTTTCATGCCGTTGCCTTTGGTGGCCAATTCGGTGTTGTGCCAAGTGGAGAAGCTCTCCAACTGGGTCCAACCTTGCCAAGCAGTCGTGAAGGGGCACTTGTGGCCGCTGGCTTTGAGTTTGGCCGCGGCCAAAGCGACCTCAGGCCATGTTTGAGGAAGCTTGTCGGTCGAAACGCCAGCCGCCTTAAGGGCATCCACGTTGAACCACATCACGGTGGTTGAGCTGTTGAACGGGAAAGACATCATTTGGCCGTTGGGCGCTGTGTAGTAACCGGACACGGCGGGCACATAGGATTTGGGGTCAAATTTATAACCTGCATCGCGCATGATTTTTTCTGCTGGGACCACCACGCCTTTGGAAGCCATCATCGTGGCAGTGCCCACTTCAAACACTTGCAAAATATGTGGGGCATTGCCAGCGCGGAAGGCGGCCACTGCGGCCGTCATGGATTCGTCGTAGTTGCCCTTGAAGACGGGCACAATTTTGTAATCTTTTTGCTTGCCGTTGAAATCTTTGGCAATGTCACCAACCCATTCGCCAAGTGCGCCAGACATCGAGTGCCACCACTGAATTTCAGTTTGGGCTTGTGCGCTGAAGCTTGCAAATGCGGCCACAGCTAAAGCGGCGAGTGTCTTTTTGTAGTTCATAAGTTCTCCTTTGAGTGTTGTATCAGAGATGAGCATAAGTTCATGGTTTATACATCCTATTACAGCCTCATGAAGCTTTGGTGACAACCCGAGCTTTCCATGATGAAACTCAAAGTCTGGGGTCACTGTCCCCACCTGTGGTGCGTGAATTAGCCCCTGAAGTAAAATCCCGCCTAAATCTAATGAACGCTCCAACCACGCTCCAACACCTCCTGCAGGCTGACGATTCGTCACCCCGCTTGCGCGAAATTCCATACAACTACACCAGCTTCTCCGATCGAGAAATTGTGATTCGTTTGTTGGGAAATCGTGCCTGGGACCTGCTCAATCAACTGCGAGACGAACGCCGCACGGGCAGGTCTGCCCGCATGCTTTACGAAGTTTTGGGTGATATTTGGGTGGTTCAGCGCAATCCCTATTTGCAAGACGACTTGCTGGACAACCCAGGCCGCCGAAAGCAGTTGGTAGAAGCTTTGCAACACCGCTTGGGTGAAGTTCAAAAACGCCGCACACCCGAAGCAGATGTTTTGCGAGACGGCTTGGTGGGTGAGTTGTTGGTGTTGGCGGGCCATGCGGTCAAATTGTTTGATCAAACTTTTACGGCCATGGCCCAGTTGCGCCGTAAGACGCAAAAAGGACTCGGCAAGCACACAGCCAAAGACAACATCAAATTTGATGCCTTGTCACGCGTGAGCCATGTCACAGATGCCACTGACTGGCGTGTTGAATATCCTTTCGTGGTTCTAACCCCTGACACAGAAGCCGAGATGGCCAATTTGGTCAAAGCTTGTTTCACCTTGGGCTTGACCATCATTCCGCGGGGCGGCGGCACAGGCTATACCGGCGGTGCAGTGCCGCTGACTTGGAACAGTGCTGTTATAAACACCGAAAAACTCGAGGCCATGTCTGGCGTCGAGATGCTTCATTTACCCGGGCTCGACAAACAAGTGCCCACCTTGTGGACCGAAGTGGGCGTGGTCACGCAGCGCGTGGCCGATGCCGCAGAGCGCGCCGGTTGGGTGTTTGCCGTTGATCCTACGTCTGCTGAGGCCAGCTGCATTGGCGGCAACATAGCCATGAATGCGGGTGGCAAAAAGGCCGTGTTGTGGGGCACTGCACTCGACAATTTGGCCAGCTGGCGCATGGTCACGCCCGATGCGCAGTGGCTCGAGGTGACCCGCTTGAACCACAATCTTGGCAAGATTCACGATGTTGAAATGGCCAGCTTTGAATTGAAATATTTCGAAGCCAATGGCACCACGCTGGTTCGCGAAGAAAGACTCGACATTCCTGGCTCGACCTTCCGCAAAGAAGGCTTGGGCAAAGATGTGACCGACAAGTTTTTGGCAGGTTTGCCAGGTATTCAAAAAGAAGGTTGCGACGGCTTGATCACCAGCGCGCGCTGGATTTTGCACCGCATGCCCGATCACACGCGCACGGTTTGCATGGAGTTCTTTGGCAACGCCAAAGACGCTGTGCCCAGCATTGTCGAAATCAAAGACTTCATGTTTGCCGAACAAAAACGCTCAGGCGTGTTGCTAGCGGGCCTAGAGCACTTGGACGATCGTTATTTGCGGGCGGTGGGCTACACCACCAAGTCCAAACGCGGCGGTCTCCCCAAAATGGTATTGGTGGGCGACATTGCGGGCGATAACGCCGATGACGTGGCCAAAGTCACTTCTGAAGTGGTGCGCATTGCCAACTCACGCAGTGGAGAGGGCTTCATTGCCGTGAGTCCTGAAGCGCGTAAAAAGTTTTGGTTAGATCGGAAAAAAACAGCGGCCATTAGCAAACATACCAACGCCTTCAAGATCAATGAAGACGTTGTGATTCCCTTGCCGCGCATGGCCGAATATACCGACGGCATTGAACGCATCAACATTGAATTGTCCTTGCGCAACAAAATCAAGTTGTGCAACGAGTTGGAACTGTTTTTAAGCAAGGGCAATTTGCCTTTGGGCAAAGACGAAGATACGAGCGAAATTGCTTCTGCAGAATTGCTAGAAGAGCGCGTTTCACAAGCTTTGGCGGTGGTGCACGAGGTGCGTGACCTGTGGCAAGGCTGGTTGCACGGCGTAGAAACTTTATTCCCTCAATTGCAAGACCACACCTTGCGTGCCAGTTGGAAAACGCAAATCAAGACAAGCTTGCAGACCATCTTCACGGGCGCTGCCTTCCAGCCTATTTTGGACGAGTGTGTGGCCATTCACAAACGCATCCTTAAAGGCCGCGTTTGGGTGGCATTGCACATGCACGCGGGTGACGGCAATGTGCACACCAACATCCCAGTCAACTCTGACGACTACGACATGCTGCAAACCGCGCACGAAGCGGTTGCGCGAATCATGGTTTTGGCGCGAAGCCTCGATGGCGTTATTTCAGGAGAGCACGGCATTGGTATCACCAAGCTACAGTTTTTAAGCGATGCCGAACTCAAGCCATTTGCCGATTACAAGCAGCGCATTGACCCTGAAGGGCGTTTCAACAAAGGCAAGTTGATGCGCCAAGTACAGGGCCCCGAAGGCATGGACATTCAAGCCGATTTGACCAATGCCTACACCCCCAGCTTTGGATTGATGAGCCACGAATCGCTCATCATGCAACAGTCAGACATTGGCGCCATTGCCGACAGTGTGAAAGATTGCTTGCGTTGCGGTAAATGCAAACCCGTGTGCGCCACGCATGTGCCACGCGCCAATTTGCTGTACAGCCCCCGTAACAAAATTTTGGCCACTTCACTGTTGGTCGAAGCCTTCTTGTACGAAGAGCAAACACGCCGCGGTGTGTCCATCAAGCACTGGCAAGAGTTTGAAGATGTGGCCGACCACTGCACTGTGTGTCACAAGTGCCTTTCACCTTGCCCCGTCAAAATTGACTTTGGCGAAGTGTCCATGCACATGCGCAATTTGTTGCGCAAGATGGGTCAAAAAACATTCCGTCCCGGCAATGCTGCAGCCATGTTCATGTTGAATGCCACCAACCCTGACACCATCAAGCTGGCGCGTGCTGGCATGGTGGGAGTGGGTATGAAGGTGCAGCGCATTGCCCACGACTTGCTCAAAACTTTTGCACGCAAGCAAACCAAAGCGCCACCTGCCAGCATTGGTGCGGCGCCCATCAAAGAGCAAATCATTCACTTCATCAACAAGAAGATGCCAGGTGGCTTGCCCAAGAAAACGGCTAGAGCCTTGCTGGACATTGAAGATCAAGATTACGTGCCCATCATTCGCAACCCGAAGACCACCACTTCCGAGACAGAAGCGGTGTTTTACTTCCCCGGTTGTGGCTCAGAACGCTTGTTCAGCCAAGTGGGCTTGGCTACGCAAGCCATGCTCTGGCATACCGGTGTGCAAACGGTTTTGCCGCCTGGTTATTTGTGCTGCGGCTACCCCCAAAAGGGCAGCGGTCAGTTTGACAAGGCCGAAAAAATCATCACGGACAACCGGGTCTTGTTCCACCGCGTGGCCAACACCCTGAATTACTTGGACATCAAAACGGTGGTGGTCAGTTGCGGTACCTGCTATGACCAGTTGCAGGGCTATGAGTTCGACAAAATTTTCCCTGGTTGCCGCATCATTGACATCCATGAGTACTTGCTTGAAAAAGGCATGACACTCAGCAACAACGGCGCCTACCTGTACCACGATCCGTGCCACAGCCCCATGAAGTTGCAAGACCCCATGAAGACCGTCAAGTCTTTGTTAGGCCCACAGGTTTTGAAGTCCGATCGCTGCTGCGGCGAGTCGGGTACTTTGGGTGTCACGCGCCCTGACATCGCCACGCAAGTGCGTTTTCGCAAGGAAGAAGAAATACTTCAAGGCGAAGCCCAATTGCGTGACAGCGGTATGGTTGGCGAAAAAGAAAACATCAAGGTCTTGACCAGCTGCCCTAGCTGTTTGCAAGGCTTATCACGCTTTGGTGACGATCTGAAAAATGGCTTGTTGGAAGCCGATTACATCGTGGTGGAAATGGCCAAACACATTTTGGGCGAGCAATGGATGCCCGAGTATGTGGCGGCCGCCAATGCAGGCGGTATAGAGCGCGTTTTGGTTTAACGACAGAATCACGAAAGAAAGCCTTATGGCCGGATTGACATCAGGTGCACCCACACCACAAGCCTTGACCCTTCATGGGCAAAGTCGTGCTTTAGAGGTCAGTTTTTCGGATGGTCAAACTTTCCGAATTCCCTTTGAACTCATGCGCGTTTACTCGCCATCTGCAGAAGTGCAAGGCCACGGTCCTGGGCAAGAGGTGTTGCAAACAGGCAAGCGTGAAGTTGACATTGTTGAACTGGTGCAGGTTGGCAATTACGCGGTTCAGCCTACTTTTTCAGATGGCCACAACAGCGGTATTTTTTCTTGGGACTATTTGTACCATTTGGGCTCGGAGCAAGACGGTCTATGGTCTCAATACAACGAACGCTTGCAGGCTGCGGGTGCGCAACGTGACGATGCCATGCCAAGTGCGGCGGGTGCATCGTGTGGCCACTCTCACTGATGGGATTTAGGCAATGAGTTCAACCCATTTCGGTTTCAAAACTGTCGATGAGCAGGAAAAAGCCAAGCATGTGAGGGGCGTTTTTGATTCTGTGGCGTCCAAATACGACATCATGAACGACCTCATGTCTGCAGGCTTGCACCGTGTTTGGAAAGCCTACACGCTGCAGGTGGCCAACCTCAAGGAGGGCGACCAAGTGCTCGACATTGCAGGCGGCACGGGCGATTTGTCTTTGGCATTCTCAAAAAAGGTGGGTGCATCGGGTCGAGTGGTTCACACCGACATCAACGAAGCCATGCTGCGAACAGGTCGGGATCGATTGGTGAACCAAGGCGTGATCTTGCCCACGCTGGTGTGTGATGCAGAAAAACTGCCTTTTCCCACCGATCATTTCAATGTGGTCAGCGTGGCTTTTGGGCTTCGCAACATGACGCACAAAGATTTGGCTTTGAAGGAAATGTGCCGAGTTTTAAAGCCAGGGGGTAAGCTTCTGGTTCTAGAGTTCTCTAAAGTGGCCAAGCCCCTAGAAAAGGCCTATGACTGGTACTCCTTCAACATCTTGCCCCAATTGGGCAAGTGGGTTGCCGGAGACGACGCCAGCTACAGGTATTTGGCAGAATCAATTCGCATGCACCCAGGCCAGGAAGAGCTGAAAGCCCTTATGAAAAATGCCGGATTTGGGCATGCTGAATTTCACAACTTGAGTGCAGGGGTGGTAGCCTTACATATCGGCATTAAATGTTGATCGTTCTTTTCTGAATTTTTCGGAGTTTATTGTGAACAAACTTTTCGGCTTAATCTTGACCATGCTTTTGGTCCTCAGCACCTTCAACGCAGAGGCCGCACGTCGCATGGGCGGTGGTAAATCTTCTGGCCAACAGTCCAGCAACGTCACGCAGCGTGATGCGGCTAAACCTGCAGCACCTAGCCAAGCGGCAGCTCCAGCCGCCCCTGCGGCGGCACCTGCTGCGCCTGCTAAGCGCCCATGGGGTGCCATGCTTGGCGGCTTGGCCGCTGGTTTGGGATTGGCTTGGTTGGCTAGCAGCCTAGGCATGGGTGAAGCATTTGGCAACATGCTTATGTTTGCCTTGCTGGCCATGGTGGCGGTGGGCGTCATTGGTTACTTCTTACGCTCACGCAAAGGCGGTGCTGCTCAGCAGCAGGGGGGCCTAGCCTACCAAGGCGCAGGTCAAAGGCCTGAGACGTCTGCAAGCTTGCCTCAGTACAACCCAGAAAAAGTGGGTAACGATGCTTCGGCCCGACCATGGGAATCACAAAACACGCGCTTTGATCCAACGCCTGCTGCCAATACCCAGAGCCCAGCCCACGCGGGCGGCTCCATGATTGGCTCTGCCATTGGTGGCTCACAGCCCACAGCCTTTCAGGGTTCACAAACTTGGGGCGTGCCCGAAGGATTCGACACCGACAACTTTGTAGAGGCAGCCAAGCGCAACTTCATTACTTTGCAAGACGCCTGGGACCGTGCCGACATGGACTCTCTCAAGGCCATGATGACCGATGGCATGTTGACTGAAATCAAGAGCCAGCTGGCAGAGCGCGAAGTCAATTTTCCTGGCCAACCTAACAAAACCGAGGTGGTTAAGTTGGATGCCCAGTTGTTGGGCATTGAAGAGTTGCCCGAGGTTTACATGGCCAGCGTTGAATTCAACGGTGTCATTCGCGAAGAAGCTGAATCCGCGCCTAGCCCTTTCCGCGAAGTTTGGAACATGACCAAGCCCCGAAATGGCAACAGCGGCTGGTTGGTTGCTGGCGTACAAGCCCTGCAATAATTTAAAGACATTCTGAGTGAAGGGCTGGCACTGGCCAGTCTTTCGGGAATAATTGGGGACTATGGCAACACAGTCCCCTTTTTCTTTCGTCGGCGAAGCAATTGAGCAATTCGTTACTCACGCTCAGCCCCCTGTTTGGGTGATGGGCGAGTCCATCAATCGTTTGGTTTTGTTTTTGAATCACGTCATAGGCGCTGAACCTGAAGCGCTAAGCAGGCTCAAGCGTCAGAAGGGGCGCTGCATTCAATTGCAGTGGCAAGATAAAATCATTCAGCTCTCGCCCACGCCTGCGGGTCTGCTGGAGCGTGTAAGCCAGCCAAAATTTGACCTTAAATTAAGCTTAACCGATGCATCGCCTTTGGCCATGGCCTCGGCCGTGATGAAAGGCGAAAAGCCGGGCGTTCACATTGAGGGTGACGTTCAGTTGGCTGCCGAAGTCAATTGGTTAATTGACCATGTCCGATGGGATGTCGAGGAAGACTTGTCTAAATTGATGGGCGATGCCGCTGCCAATACCCTGGTCTCAATGGGTCGGCAAGCCTTTCAGGCCATGCAGCAATTTATTCGCAAACCTGCACCTGGCAACGACTTACACAGGACTGCTCTATGAACCGAATGTTTCGGGGCATTTTCATTGTGTGGACTGTTTGGCGGTTTGGTCTGCATGAGTTGATGCTGTCTAACTTCAAGCAGCCTCTTTTGAAAATTTTGTCGCAGGCACTCACTTTGGGTCGTGTTTACAAACTCTCGCGCGGCGAGCGTTTGCGTTTGTCGCTAGAACAACTTGGGCCTATTTTTGTGAAGTTTGGACAAGTCATGTCGACTCGCAGAGATTTATTACCTGACGACATTGCCGTTGAATTGGCCAAGCTCCAAGACAGAGTGCCGCCCTTCAGTTCAGACATTGCCGTGGCCACCATTGAGCGAGCTTTTGGTAGGCCAGTGTCTGAAATCTTTGAGTCCTTTGACCATGTGCCAGTGGCCAGCGCCTCCATTGCGCAGGTCCATTTTGCTTTGTGGAAAAACAAAGAGGGTTTGGTGCAAGAGGTGGCGGTCAAAGTACTGCGCCCCAACATGCTGCAGGCCATTGAAAAAGATTTGAACCTGATGCGCATGATGGCCGGCTGGCTTGAAAAAATCAGCGCAGATGGCAAGCGCCTCAAACCCCGCGAGGTGGTGGCTGAATTTGACAAGCATTTGCACGATGAGTTGGATTTGGTTCGAGAGGCCGCCAATGGTGCGCAGCTTCGCCGAAACATGCAGAGTTTGAATTTGGTTTTAATTCCAGAGATGTATTGGGATTACTGCCACCCTGAAGTCATCGTCATGGAGCGCATGAAGGGCTTGCCCATCAGTCAGGTAGATGCATTGCGTGCCGCGGGCGTCGACATTCCGCAACTGGCCAAAGATGGCGTGACGCTTTTCTTCACGCAAGTATTTCGCGATGGTTTTTTTCATGCTGACATGCACCCTGGCAATATTCAGGTCAGCATTGAGCCTGAAACGATGGGTCGCTACATTTCCCTTGACTTTGGCATTGTGGGCACGCTCACTGAATACGACAAAGAGTATTTGGCGCAAAACTTCAGTGCTTTTTTCAGGCGCGACTACAAGCGCGTGGCTGAGTTGCACATTGAGTCGGGTTGGGTGCCTAGCCATACCCGAGTCGACGAATTGGAGTCGGCCATTCGCTCTGTGTGCGAGCCTTACTTTGACCGGCCTCTGAAAGAAATTTCCTTGGGCATGGTGCTCTTGCGTTTGTTCCAAACTTCACGCCGTTTCAACGTGGAAGTCCAGCCTCAGTTGGTATTGCTCCAAAAAACCTTGCTCAATATTGAGGGGCTGGGCCGTCAGTTAGACCCGGAACTCGATTTGTGGAATACAGCCAAGCCCTTCCTAGAGCAGTGGATGATTGACCAAGTAGGACCTAAAAGATTTTTTCAGCAGTTGCGTGAACAAGCCCCACAATACGCCAAAATAATGCCTCAGTTGCCCCGTTTGATGCACGACTTTTTGAAGCATTCAACAGCTGGCTCGAAAGAGCAAAATCAACTCAATGCTTTGTTAGCAGAGCAGCAGCGAACCAACAGATTGTTGCAGGCCATTGTCTATGTGGTCATCGGTTTTGTTTCAACCCTTATCGTGCTTCAGGCATTCGAAAGATTTCATCAAATCTAAGGAGTCTTATTGTGTTATTGACATTGGTCATCGCCTATTTACTCGTCACCATTGCCATTGGTTTGGTGGCTGCGAAACGCGTTAAAACCTCAGCAGACTTTGCCATTGCTGGCAGGCATTTGCCGCTGGCCATGATTGTGACCACCACCTTTGCCACATGGTTTGGCGCTGAAACAGTCTTGGGTATTCCTGCCAAATTTGTGAACAGTGGTTTGAACGGCGTCGTAGAAGATCCGTTCGGTGCGGGAAGTTGTTTGATTTTGGTGGGCTTGTTTTTTGCGGGCAAGTTGTACCGCATGAATTTGCTCACCATCAGCGACTATTACCGTGAGCGTTATGGCCGTTCAGTTGAAGTCATTTGCTCCATCATCATCATGGTGAGCTATTTGGGTTGGGTTTCGGCCCAAGTCACAGCGCTGGGCTTGGTGTTTAATTTGTTGTCAGATGGTGTGATCAGCATGCCATTGGGAATGACCATTGGCGTGGTCTCGGTGTTGGCTTACACCTTGTTCGGTGGCATGTGGTCTGTGGCCATCACGGACTTCATGCAAATGATTATTTTGGTTGTAGGCCTGGCGGTACTGGCGGTGTATGCCGGTGATCAAGCCGGTGGTGCAGACAAAGTCATCGCCTTGGCCGTCAGCCAAGACTTGTTCAAGTTTTTGCCTGAACCCAACATGAAAGACATTTTGTTTTTCTTGGCAGCTGCCATCACCATCATGTTTGGCTCCATTCCGCAACAAGACGTTTTTCAGCGTGTCATGTCGGCCAACAGTTTGAATGCCGCCACCAAGGGTCCCATCATTGGCGGCATTTGCTACATTTTGTTTGCGTTTGTGCCCATGTTTTTGGTGGTCAGTGCGCTGATCATCATGCCCGAGCAGGCAGCCCAACTCATTCAAGAAGATCCTCAAAAGGTTTTGCCTACCTTGGTCATGACACAAATGCCATTTGTCATGCAGGTGCTATTTTTTGGCGCTTTGTTATCGGCCATCAAGTCGTGTGCATCTGCCACTTTGCTAGCGCCCAGCGTCACATTCACTGAAAACATTTGGCGACAGTTTTTTCCGCATCAGGGCGACAAGCAGTCCTTGTTGGCCATGCGCGTCACAGTTTTGGTGTTCAGCGCCTTGGTCTTGTTGTATGCCATTCAAATGCAAGGCAGTTCCATTTATGAAATGGTTTCTGGTGCTTACCAAGTAACCTTGGTCGGAGCCTTCATACCCTTGCTCTTTGGTCTCTATTGGGCAAAAGCCACCACCCAAGGTGCTATTTTGTCTATCGCATTGGGATTGTCGACATGGCTTCTAATGCTCATGACCCCCGCAGGTGAAGAATTTCCTGCCCAGTTGGCGGGTGTTTTGGCCAGCTTGGCAGGCATGCTCATAGGCTCCTTGGCCCCGCAAGTCATGAAAAACAAGCACGGCGCCCACCATGTTTTGCAAGGGACCCACCTATAATTGAAGGTTTTGTGATTGCCAAGCGAGAACCTTCAACATGCCCATCTACGCCTACAAGTGTGAATCCTGTGGCCATGCCAAGGATGTTTTGCAAAAGATGTCAGATGACCCCCTGACAAAATGCCCTTCCTGTGGTTCGCCAACTTTCAATAAACAACTGACAGCCGCTGGTTTCCAGCTCAAGGGCTCAGGTTGGTACGCCACTGATTTCAAAGGCGGGTCGCCCGGTACTTCAGCGCCTGCTACTGCAGACGCAGTCAGTGCAAGTCCTGCTGACGCTGGCGCTGCCAAGCCGTCAGATGCTGGCGGTGCAAAGCCAGCGGGTGAATCAAGTACCCCATCAGCGTCTGCTGCATGTGCCGCTTCATGCGCTTGCCATTGAGGTTTCCAAAATGAATTTGAAAATCCGCCATTACTTGTTGACTGGCCTTCTGGTGTGGTTGCCCATGGGTGTGACGGTTTGGTTGCTAACCTGGTTGGTGGGCACCATGGACGGCATTTTCTTGGCCGTTTTAGGCGCCCTCGATGCCGTGATTCCCGGTATTCACCGCGTGGCGGAGTCACTGCGACACATGCCCGGCCTGGGGGTGATTTTGGTGGCCCTTGTGATCTATTTCACGGGTTTGTTTGTGACCAATATTTTTGGCCAATGGTTGCTGCGTCAGTGGTCCAAGGTCATTACTCGAATTCCAGTGGTGAACAGCATCTACTCCAGCGTGAAGCAAGTGGCAGACACTTTGTTTTCAGGCAGTGGCAATGCTTTCTCGAAAGCCCTTTTGGTGCAATACCCTCATCAAGGCTCTTGGACCATTGCATTTTTAACGGGTGCGCCGAGTGGTCAAGTGGCCCGCCACTTACCCAGCGATTGCGTGAGCGTGTATGTGCCCACCACGCCCAACCCAACCTCTGGTTTCTTTCTCATCATGCCCAAAGCCAACGTGGTGGAGTTGGACATGAGCGTGGACGATGCCCTCAAGTACATCATCTCAATGGGCGTGGTGGTACCTGGCGGCCCCGATGCCTTGCCAGTCAAAGCAGAGACCTCTCCATCCGTTTGAATTGGCTGAATGCCAACTGATTTTCAATTGAAAGAACTTTTCCCATGTCAATGCGTTCACACTACTGCGGTCTTGTAACCGAAGCCCTGATGGGCCAAACCGTCAGCTTGTGCGGCTGGGTCAATCGCCGTCGTGACCACGGTGGCGTGATCTTCGTTGACGTGCGTGATCGCGAAGGCTATGTGCAAGTGGTGTGCGACCCCGACCGCGCCGACATGTTCAAAACCGCTGAAGGTTTGCGCAATGAGTTTTGCATCCAGATCAAAGGCTTGGTGCGTGCCCGCCCTGAAG
>Ga0214919_10003732_pt1 | contig 22731 bp, 24 predicted proteins | sample LL1503_MetaG_FD_177994 | JGI IMG/M metagenome (GOLD analysis project Ga0214919, IMG submission 177994) | Freshwater microbial communities from Lake Lanier, Atlanta, Georgia, United States - LL-1503 | ecosystem: Environmental > Aquatic > Freshwater > Lake | place: USA: Georgia | collected... | reverse complement strand
GCGTAGTATTTTTCTAGGTGTTTCATAGTGGTGTTTTTCTTTGGTTCTGTTCAGGCGTCACGGTGCTGTAATCCTCCAAAGCGTCTGCCTTGCACGTCCTTCCCTGCGACTCAGCCACGGGGCAGACTTGCTCCTGTGTATCTGGGACAACCAAACGCCCGTTTGAGCTGTGCTAGCCCGAGTTGCGAAGAAATCTTTGCCCAGTCGCAATAGACCTCCAGCAGTACCCTCCCATGCTACCTTGTCTCCATTGAACATGGGAGACTCTGGCATGTTACGTAGCTCATCTACGTCCGTCATAAGATGGGTAGCAGCAGATAGATTTTGACTGTGTTTAAGAATTTCTGGGTGGTGGTAGGACTTAACCCCGTATCTATTTTGCCCTGGCGCTGCCATGATCGACTTTGGGGGAGTCCAGTTCGATAGCCAACGGAGGAAGTAGGGCAGTTCTCCTCTAATCTTAGCCTCTAGTATGTTGTTAGGTGGGAAGCTTGGGCTCCATTCTCCGAGTCTAAACAGCATCAGCTTGTCAGTAATTGAGTTGTCCGTTGTCGGTACTATTGACAGGGACTCGTCATCCGTGTTGCAGGTGACTACCACCCTACCCTGCCACGGTAGTTTCGATGCGTCTTGGAACTTGGGGTGGTATAGGATTTCCGTTTGAGCGACCACCTTTTTAACGTTATTCGAGAAGGTCTTGCGGCTGGTGCCGTCTATTGTGGCAGAACCATCGTCAACACTCCACACGCCTACCTCTACCAATTCTTTGTTGAAGTCCCCGCCACCGAGAAGATACCCACCAGCGTCTGAGTGACCCCCTGCGATCTGGCCGAGGATAAACGAAGATAACAGCGTTTTCCCCTGCCCTGCGTCCCCAGCAATAAACACCATTTGACCAGAAAGAAGCCGACCCGCTCTGCCGGACTCCCAGAACCTCTTTAGCCAAGCTAAGAAGTATTCCGTTTGCTTGACTCCGTTTTCGTCCTTGGCCTTGTCCCAAATTCCTGGGCTAACTAGGAACTCCTTCAACCAAGGGAAATCCCCATCCACGTCTGCAGGCTCCATCATCTTGCGGTGATTTGTGTTCAGGTACTTCAGCCCGTTGTAGTCAATGATCTCCTCTGGCTTGTAGATGAACGGGGCTACGTTCTGCACTCGTTTGGTCTGCTGTATGGCTACTAACGCCTTGTCGATCTCCGAGGCTGTGTCCTTGTTGCCGTTCTTGCTTGAAAGCTTGTAGAGAACCCTCATACGGCGGGTCATTTCTTCTGTTAGTATCCTGCACCACAGAACCCCTTCCTTCGTCCAATAGCTCTTCCCGTCGAACCAGAAGTCTGCTGCAGCGGCACCTGTACGCTCCGCTTCAAAGTCCTGAACGAACTTCTTACCGAAGATCTCGACCCAAGGCACGAATGACTTGCCAGCTCTATCTGAGAAGCAGATAACCCCGTGTTCGCCTAGTACAGCGCCGATTCGGTCAATCCCATCGTCTATCCAGAATAGCGGAACTCGGACGCCTTCCTCGATTTTTCCGGTGATCCTATTTGGGAACTGTTTTTCCAGTTCAGCAGCTATTTTCTCGTAAGGGATTGTAGCTACGTCAGAGACTATCTTCTTTGCCTTTAGTGCTGACTCCGCTAGCCAGTAGTAACATACATCTACTACGATTGGGGAAGATGGGGTGATTTTCTCCCAGTTATTACCGATCTCGAAGACTTGGCTGCTCTTAAGCGAGGTTTGATCGAAATGCGGTAGCAGCTTAGTAAGTTTAAGCTCTTTAGCTGCGTATGCCATAAACGATTCGTATATCGCTTTGTTGTCCAGCATCAAAGGCTCCTCAAACTCCCAAACAAGCCGTATTCCCCCGCTGAAGGTGCTAGAAATAGCGGTAGGCTCCAACCCTGCAGCGCAGTTATTCGCAATCAGTTTCTTGGCATCAGGTATACTTATAACAGCGTCATAGTCCGCTATGATGCCGTGTTGAAATTTAACTGGGTTAGTCTCCCCCACCCTCATAGATGGAGTAAGCCCTTCCGCGAAGGTGTAGAAGCACCACTCTGTAGTAGCGTCCGCGCACCATGCTCGGTAGTCTTCTTTGGTCGCACCCGACTTTAATCCTGGGCGACTGGGTATCTGGGCATCCCAAGGCTTTCCCTGTAGGGTCGTTGCATCACTGCTCCTTAGGTTTGGTATGGCTGTGTATTTTATGGCTTTCTGTGGCATGTGTCTGTGTTGTTCTGTAGATATTACACCCGACAGCCCTTAGGGCATTTGGTCGGTATTAACTTTCAAATTTTGCTATGATCTTTTGAGCATCGGTGTAGGCATTTAAGTAAGTCTCCCACACCTTTTCTTCTGTGTCCCCAGCCTCTATAGCCTTAGCTATTGGGCTCTCTTTGTCCTCTTTAGCCCATTTAAAGAACGTATTCATGGACGAGTGGATAGCTCCCGATTCAATGATTGCGTACGTAGTTGCGTATTGTTCGATGGTCATTTTCCGTATTTATCTACTATTGCACCTTCAGCGCTGAGAGGCAACCCTGGCATCCAATCTGGGGTCTCAGACATAATGTCTACCACTCTTTTGAGGGCAGCTTCGGCGTCCTCCTCTTTAGCAATACAAACAACTTCATCGTGTACTGTGAAGAGTATTTCAAATCCTTCGTGCTCGATGTTGAGTAATTTTTCTCCGAAAACTTCCCTCGCAGTAGCTTGTGTTAGGTTTTCGACCATTAGTCCGTACCAGTACTTCGAGCGCATCATCTTACCATTTCGGCAGGTTATGGCACTAAGCCCCCCACCCGCATTACTTACAGACCAATATTTGATCTCCCTACCGCTAGGCAACTCCATGGAAAAGTCCATTCCAGACGCGTGAGCCTTCATGCTCTTGTCTAGTGCTCTCCATAAAGCCATGAGTTTTGTATTCTTGTTCCTGAACAGCGTAGTGAGTCTTTCTGCCTCCGCTTTCTCCACCCCTGCAACCAAGGAGAACTTCGCCGCAGACATCCCATAGCCAAGCCCTAGGTTGAGTTGTTTTACCATCAATCGTTTTGCAGGGTCGCTACGTAGCGGGGCTTCTAAATCGTGAAGTCCCCATGCCCTAGCCTGAGCGTCATACAGGTCATCAGAGCGTTTAATAAACTCTAATAGCTTGTGGTCCCCACAAAGGAATGCAAGGCATCTAGGCTCGATTTGAGACAAGTCGCATGTGATTATTTTGTACCCCTCAGGAGCTTTGATAAGGCCTCGCAAATCAACGCCGTAAAGCTCTTTCCTGTTAAGATTTTGCAGGTTAAGCCCCGCATCTCCGCTCCATCTGCCCGTTGACCCTGCTCCAAAATACTTTAGGGAAAAAGGCATCCAGCCATCAGGTTTAGTTCTGTTGATAAAAGTGCATACTTTTTTCAACAACATGTTGCACCTCCTCCAATCTCGCATAGCAGCTACCCAAGGAAACTTAGCTCCGTTCTCGTCTTCCCACCTAGCACACTCTTCACTGTCTTGGGCTAGCGATTTGGGGGGCTCAATCCCAACCTTACGGCACTCCTCAGCCAATGCTTTTGGAGATAGAATCCTTGCGTCATCATCTTTTGCCCATGGGATACTTTGCTCAGCCTCCCATATAAGCCCCTCCAAGTGCTTTTTGTACTGTTCTGCCTTGGCCACGTCTACTGGAACGCCTCTAACCCCAATCTCACGGGTCTGCCTACTAAGCTCGCGTTCGTGCTCTGGCCACCTGTCCCCATGCTTAAGCCATAGCTCTAAAGTCATCTCCGCATCTTTGAGGGCATACTCAGTCACCTCTTTACGAAATTCATCACTCATCAACTCCCATTGCTTGCCCTTCATATTGGCGCGAGTCTGTTTACTCATCTCCACCCCAAGCAAAGCTTGTGAGGCCCCTGCGAGTGATCCTGGCTGACCTAAAAACCTAGACATGTCTAGCACGTCAAACACTTCCTTAAAGCCTAGGTCTTTTGGTATCACCCCCTTCTCCCCTTCTGCAGCTAGTACCGTCAAATCGTAAGCCGCGTTAGCCATTATCATTGTCTTACCCCGCAGAACGTCCCAATCAAAATCTTTTGGATGGGCAGCGTAACTAAACCCATCGGTGCCTTTAATCGTAAGCATATAGCAACTAGAAGCCCTAGTGTACTTCCAAGCCCCCATCGTGATTATGCTTAGCTCGGCGTCGTAATAGTTTTCTGTATCGAGTGCGTAAATTGTATCCATTTTTCTGAGTTAATAGTCCGAAGCGGCGTGATCAACAGAGGGGCCAAATGCCAACTTAGCAAAACTCCCTTGTCGCATGATCTCTATGCGCTCTACTCACCGCTTCGGAAAATTTATTTGCGCTCCAGTAACTCTAATACCGCAGCATGAAGACGAGCCTGAAGCAAATGTATCGTCCCATCATTTTTAATTGTCTTAACCGCATCTATATCGTCCATTTCTGTTTCTGAACTATGCGGGTCTACTCCAACTTCGTATTCGTGCCCTGGGCGCACTATTCGGATTATTTGGCCACCAACTCTATAAATCATCTCCGCTTCATTCTTAAAGCGAACATCAGTCACAATTATGTGCGCATTATTTCCGTGTTCAAATATCCGTCTTTTTAGATGCTCCACCCATACTTCGGGGTAGTTCTTTCGGAACAACTCGGTTCCTACATTTTGCATCAGTTTCCTAGGGCTTATGTGGGGCCACCTAGTAAGGTCTTTTTCTTTTAAGTTGCGCGATTCAATTTCCGCATCCTCTAGCCCAAACACGTCTTTACAGAGAGCTTTCAAAGGCTCTGCAAATGACATAGGCTTAAACTCTGCCACTGGCAGGTTAGCACACGCCATATTTTTACCAGAGCCTTTCCTTCCTGTAAGACCTATTACCATACTATTTATCTTAGGCCCTCTAATGCTTCCAGCTCAGCTACGTGAAGATTAACGAAGCTCTTCCAAAAAGCAGTCTCTTCAGGTGTTGAGAACATAGTTTTTGAGTGATTTGAACTCATTGCATTTTCCCAAACCCCATCAGACGATTCATTTTTACTTGCAGCCAAAATATCACAAGCCCGAGCCGCAATTCCTCTAAGAGCGGAAATATCCCGCGCTTCACTAATCACTGGTAGTTCTAATCCTGGTAAATTCATATTATTTAGGGATAGGGCGTTTGGTTGTAGCCACTGCGGGACTGACCGTTGCAGCGGCGGTCTTTTGTACAATCCAAACGCCCCACTGGGTATTACAGTCCCATCAACTCTCTAAAAAAGGCGACAGCTTCTGGTGTATGTTTCCCAGCAAACGTAGCTTTTGGGGCATGCCAGCTATTCATTGCATTTTTACGCAACTCGCTAGTGACATTAAAGCTACCCTGCTCTAAACCATTACGCAGAGGGCCAGCAGCCGCCGCACTAAAGATAGGCTTAGCGAGAGCGGTATAGCTCGATGAAGCTACCGTCCACATTGCCATTGTATACAACGCATCGTTGAACTTGTAGGGGAACAAATCTAGAGCTTCATCGCCTTCCACATGCTCTGGCAGTTGCACTGCAAATTGGATATGCGCGATTTCTTGGAAGTAGTTCTCATCCCCGTACTCTAGGGAGCCGCCAGCTTCACGAACTTCCTTTGCGCTGTTGTAAACTTCAGCTTGCTCGTTGGAGTCACCAGCACCCCATGTAATTTTCTTTTGGTATTGTTTGTGAATTTGAAGCGGCGTGAGGTTTATGGGCTGCTTTCCGTTGGAAAGAACGATTTGTTTCTCAAATACAATACTACCAGGAGCGAAAATGTCCCCAAGTCCGCCCACCTTCTGAACTAGGTTAATTCTCGGGAGTTTAATGTCTTTCATGGAGATTTCTCCACGAACACCGTTAATAGACACTACTTGGCCTTGGTTCTGGTCGATTGTTGCTAGGCTCGTGGAAACCTCCTCTTTATCACGAAGGGGTTCTTTAGCTGCTTCTGGTTCTTCTTTGCGTGTTTGGGGCTTAGCCCCGAATGATATTGATGCCATGTTATATTATTGTATATGCGTTTACTTTTTTTCTTGTTTTAGGACGTGTATTACGCCCTCTTGCTTCAAGCACCCAGCGTCCGTAAGACGGTCCGCTAGTTCTTGTTTTGCTTGGCCTTTTTTCCCTCTTGGGATTGCTTCAGCAAAATTCTTTTCTAGGTCAGGCATGCTCACCTTGGAGCACGATGCCAAAAAATCTATGATGGATACTGTGTCCTTTACAGCGTTGTAGGCTTGTAGTGCTGACGTTATTGCCCTAGGAGTTTTACGCTCCTGCAAGCGGTATCCTGGCAACTCCCAACCCTCCTCAAGTGACTTGGATAGCGCCAACTTTTTGATTCCTTCGGCCCATGCCTCCATAATGGGGGCGATCTTGAGAAGAGCCGCTAGGCTCTCTGGAGAACAGTTTTCGCCAGACACATCTTCAGGCACTTCAAACCCCTCGTCCGCATACTTGTTTGCAATTAGCAGCGCCTTGCTAGCCAGTGCTGGGCACTTTGCTTGGTTGCCGCAGTAGTCACATACCCCTGGAGTTGGGTTGAATATCTTCTTATCCTTAGCCCGTTTAATGATTGTTTGCAGTCTCAACTTCATCTCAGGCAACTGTGCTCTTTTGAAAGTAGCGACACTTACCTCGTCCCTCACTGGTAGCAGGAAATAGAACTCCACTTGCTCGGCGTTTGGGAACTTTTGAAAAGCACCGATAGAATAGGCCCATGCTTGAGTATTAATTTCCGCATCCTCTACTGCCCCGTATCCAGTCTTGTAGTCTACTAAAACGACAAAGTTATTCTTGAACTCTAAGCACACGTCACAAGTCCCAAACGTGGACTCCCCACCCCCTAAGTGTATATCAAATTTGATCTCTTTATGCTCAACATGCTCAACATGCTCAACATGCTTACTATTTATGATATGTTGAACGTAATCCAGACACTTATACGCAATGGCTTGCTCCTCCTCATCATGCAGAAGAGTAATATCCCCTACTTCTAGGGCTTCGTGAATTCGAGTTCCTTTATCTGCTGCAGGACTAGAGCCTTCCCGTGGTAGGTACCCTGGGCAGATCTCAAACATTTTAAGCGCTGATGGGCTATGTTCTGCGTGAGCCCTCGATGAATGGTCAATAGTTTCTGACTTCTCTTGCATTTTTGGCGATGTTTCTGTGTTGTTAGCTGGATAATATACCCCAGTTGACACATTTGACAACTGATTTTCCGATCCGTTCAAAATATCTTGAGACTTTATTTTCTCTTTTACCGACTTTGCAACCTTTTCCTCTACAGTCCCTTCCGCAACAAGTATTCTTTGAACTGCTGGGCTTTTGCCCCCAGCCCTATGAATTCTTCCCAAAACTTGCACTAAAGATTTTGCATTAAAATTTGGGCTTATTAGAGCAGTCCTTTGACGATCCCCTGTTGTATCGTGCAACGAAATCCCAACCCCACCAGCCTCTATGTTGCAAATTATAGTAGTAACCTCATTACTTTGAAACCTATCGATATTATTCTGTCTGTCGGTCTCAGTTTGCCCACCTCTGATTACGGACACTGTTCCTTGGGTCCTACACATGCGCTCCAGTAAAGCATCGATTGTAGCATCGAAGTTTACAAAAATGGCCACACTTTGGCCAAGATCGACGGTTATCTCGGAAGCCATTTGCACAATTAGAGGGACTTTATAAAGCTCCACAGCCTGCCTAGCTCGTAGCTGAGCAACTAGCGCAGCGGCAGCTGGGTTGGTAGAGTCATCCTGCATTTGCGTCTTTAGCTGCTCAAGTTCGTCCTCCATGTCGGCGTACAGAGCTTGAATGCTTCCGTTATCGGAGAAGTCTAGCGGCTCATCTATGATGAAGTTTTCCGCAAAGTGGCCCTCCATATCTGCAACCGACATCCTGCTCCCTTTTGCTGGAACTATGTCTGAGTGTATCTTTTGAAGTGATTTTGTGTTCCTCCTGTCAAACTCCATAGCTCCCCAAGGGTTAGGTTTGCACCCATGAGACCTGCACCATCCCCAGTACTTTTGAAGCTCAAATAACCCCAGTATGTAGCCCACCCCTCTTAATTCCGTTGGAGAGTCCGCTACAGTTGCAGACAACATTAAATTAAAATAGGGCTTTGCCGCAATCAACATCTTTGTGTTTTTAGCGGTAGGCGATTTACACCTATGTACCTCATCCCAGATTATAATAGAATTTTCAGGCAGCTCCCAAACCCAACGCTTACCGTCCCACTTACCCATGCCGGACTTTCCAGCCCTTAATTTCTCATAGTTTATAAGGGAGTGACTTACTACCCCCTGGTCCTGCAGCTCCCTTGCCCATGCTGGCATGACTGCCTTGGGGCATACTACTACTATTCGTGCTTTTAGAAGCTTGGCCACCAGCACCGCGCATAAGGTCTTTCCAGTTCCTGTAGCTGATGTGTCTAATGCGCAACGATATTGTGTAAGTGAATTAAGTAACTTATTTATATGGGCTGCCTGGACAGGGTAAGGCGTCTTCATTTAAGTTTGTCAGGCCCAAAGTCATCTTGGGAGAACTTTGGCTTCCCGTGTTCATCTAAGAACGGGAAGTGACGTAGGCACCTATAAGCGCGATCTTTTAATTCCTGCACTGTTTTAGGCCTAGTGTCTGAAAACATCAAGTCTCGCAGGAAACTGTGCGTTCTTTTCAAGGCCACGTATTGTTCGCTACGTAAACTCATAGCATAAACGCTGGGGTCTGTTCACCCACCCATGCGCCCTCCACGTTAAACGAAAAGTACTCTTCCGCGTCTTCGCTACTCATCCCCTGCTTAACAAGTAGTGCAAGACATTTAGGCCTACTATAAATTGCGAATGGGTTGTTGAATTGACGAGCTATTCCAACAAAAGCACCTTCAAACCCATCTGCGAGGAGCACGTTTTCGTCTCCAAGCAGTTCAATAGCTTCTTTTATTTTTTTCGACATCTTGTAACCTCCCTTTCGAGCACCACACGTGTAAGTCACTTAACTCATCGGTACGTTTCCTCCACTCATCTCGGCCTATCTGGGCGTTAATGTAGAGGATGTTTATTGCCGTTTGCTCTTGGGCCCTTGTGCGTCCAGGTACTTCAGCGGTCATTTTGTTGACTTCTCCCCATGGCATTTCCATTTTGTACGCTTAGGCACCTCAGCGGTTGCTTTTAGACCCCCAAGAGCCTTTTTCCTTTTTCCATATGGGCGGCGTTTAATTACCCTAGGGGTAATCCTTGGGAAGTCTTTTTGAGGGAAGCTGGCGACCGCTTCAATTATTCCGTTAAACCACATTACCCATCTCTTACGCAGTGAAAGGGTCTCCCATACTACGCTGTACGTTTGTGTTGTTGTTTCTTCCATATTATTTTGATTTTTCTTGAAGCTCTGCATACCTAAAAATTAGTGCTGCATCCGAGTTTGCTAGGGTTATCCTGCTACGCGGGTAAAGGCGCTGAGCCTCTGCTTTAAGTTTATTCTTCCACTCTGTTTTTGTGAGCCCTTTACTGGTCCCAACCCCAACAGCTTTCTGCCATGTTTGGGGTGTGACCAAGACCAGTTGAAACTTCAAAGCCATAAGAATACCTTTAAGAACTCCCCAACTTGAGGCATAACTTGCCATAGCCGACGATGGCATTGGGGAGCCCGTGAATTTAACTATGTTCTCCAAGTAGCATATTTTTTCGTTGCACTTTCCGAGGCTGATCATTTCAAGCAACTGAAGTATGTCTCCGTCTGTATCTGGTAGCGGACCCGTGAATATGTCTCCGTTACCATTACGCGAGGCGAACCCTCCGTTTACTCCTGGGTCAATTCCTAGTAAAATCATGTTGTTAGGATATTACACCCCTTAACCAATGAAGCCCTTCGTGCTGCCACAGAGCAACCTTGATCCAACCACCAAATAATATCGGACTCCCTAAATTTAGGGTGCCCACAATTTTTGATGTATGGCAGAGGATGCTTTTTTTGAGTCATCCAGTTTTCAATTGACCTAGCACACGTACCAAGACGTTTAGCTACTCCAGCTTTATCGTATAGAGTATCCGAGTCGCTGTTGACCCCTGAGACTTGCTCCATCTCAATTTCCACGCGGCCTCCAGGCTTAACGTTGACTTTGAACGACCCCGCACACTCTACTATTAACTTGGGAGTGCTATTTAGCATACGCACTCCCCCTTTCCGTTTTGCTTTAACTCAGCAAGAAGTTTTCTTAGTGCTTGGGACACTAAGAAACTCTTGTCGATGCCAAGCTCGTCGCAGACTTTGTGTAATTTTTGCTGTTCTGTTTTTGTAAGGCTAAGTTGTATTTTTTTCTGACCCATATTAAATGAGGATGTCTGCGTTTTTATATCTGATGATATTACCGGAGGGTTTGTTCTATTGCTTTTGGATATTATACCCTGAAAGCAAAGAATATCTTATCTACTTTAAGGCGTCTGAAATTGCAAGGGCTAATTAACACCTATTCGTTTCGTCGACCTTCGTTATCTTTTGGTTGCCGCACGAGTTGCGTCTTTCCTGTATTTCGGAGTTCTTCAGCTAACCTGAAAGTTGCCTCTCTGAGTAGTACCGATGTGGTGAACCCCATTTTTTTAGCGTAAGCTTCGAGTTCATTGTAGTCTTCTTTGTCTACTATGTAGACTGTACGCTTACGACCGTCTGCCATTTGATTTGCCATATATTTGAGTTTGAATGTGAGCCCAGCTTTTACGTTTGTAAAGCGGAGCATGATTGAGTTTGTTTAAGTTTAATGCGCCTAAAACCTTTTAGGCAATATTGAAAACCAACGTTTAGCCTCCTTTTCAGTTGTGTTTGCTTTATAACTCTCCTGCACTTCTTGCGGAGAGTTCCCGCACTGCTCGGCTACTTTTTGGTCATCCCTCCAAATAGCCATTTGGTACGAAATATATGAGTGCCTAAGTCCATTGTGGACCCACTTAACCCCTGCCTTTTTAGCCACTGCTGAAGTCTCTTTATTTGGGTCCGCTACCTTAGGTGCGTCTTCTCTGTGATGAGTCCCAGTCCGTGATATTTTTTCGGGGCATAAAAATCCTTTACGCTCTCCAGTGTACTTTTTAAGCCACTCCGCAAGGCAATCTTCCATAATCGCAACGCGCCTACGTTTTGTTTTGGTATGGCGGGGGTCCAGAAATATGTGCCGACCTTCCATATCAACTTCGTCCCAAGTCAATCGCTGTATTTCAGCGTTACGCACACCAGCAAAAGCGGAGATAGCAAAATAAGGGAGCCACTTATTGGACACATGGGGGAGCATCTTTTTTAAATCATCTGGAGTGAAGATCCCTGGTGAGGAATGCACTACTTTGTATGTAGTAGACGCAGTCACGGGGTTCTCCCAATTTTTGGGGAGTCTGTTGTTATCTTTAGCCCACTCAAAAAATCTGTGAAGCGTTATCCGAACATTATTTTTGGACTTGTTTGCCCATTCCGCAAAAACTCCAGGTTTCAGTTCCCGTTTCGCTTGTATGTACTCGTTGATATTTTGAGTTGTGATTTTAGTTAGCGGAACACACAAAGCATCGCTGAAGCCTTTTAAATGGCTCTTCAGGGTCTTTAGGTCTCTATCAGAGTTGCCCTGTTTTTCTTGGTGACTCAAGAAATCAGGAACCACGTCAACAACTATTTTTGTTTCTTCTTTGGAACCCCCTCCATTCATTCGCACGTAGAATTCCACAGCATCCATAATAGGAACGCCGTTTAGTTTTTCTGCACACGCATTGAAGCACAGAGCATCGTTATGCGTCATAGCGCCAGCTAGAGCCTGCCCCTTCTCAAATTGTTCGAGTAAAAGTTCTGCGTGGTTAACTGCCGCCACTTCATCGGAGAATGTTTTACGGTACCGATGTTTCCCAACAGACCACGCCACAACAAAAATAAACCAATCCGCATTGTTCGCGTTTTTATAAATTGCAACCTTCCCGTAGCGGTTAGAAAACCGCTTTGGATAGTCTGAAATTTTTTTCTGTTTTGGCTTCGGCATTTTGATTTTTTTTGTTTCTGGCGTGAGTTGGTGTTTTTGAACTTTCCACTTTCGGCCTGAATTGTCTGTGTTACTATTGACAGAAATAGACAAAAAATGTTCAAAAATAAAGTAAATTGTTTCGCGGATAATATCGCAGCATCCCCAGATATTCACCCCATTTCTCACCTATTTTCTTGATGTACTTGGTATTACTACAGTTAGATTCCAGATTTTTGGGCACAAAAAAACTGCACCCGGCGGGGGTCGAACCCACAACCTTACCTACGTACAGAACTTTCTATTGACGTTCTATTGACAGATTTTCCCACTAAAATGACACAACAAAGCGCCCAACAAAACCCACAACCTTCACCTGAAACAGCTCAACAAGTCCCCGCAGGCCCCCCAAACTTGGACTACGAATATGGTGCGTGGTGGCCGAAAACGGACAACGCGCTGATGCGGCACTTGAAATGCTTCCGCCTTGGAACCGAGGAAATACCTGGCTCTCTGGGCAGAGCTGAGCATTTCAAAGCTATCTCAGGCATTCTTTGGGGTCCTCAAAATAAACGAAAAAAATTTGTTTGGCACCCTTGGGCAGAAGCAATGTTAGAGGAAGCCTGTGAAATGATGTCGCAACCAAAAAGCTTCCTTTCCATTGCTGGAGCGGCTTCCACGGGCAAGTCCGATTTCGGAGCGCTATGGGCAATAGTAAATTTTTTATGCTTGCCAAGCAAAACGATGGTGCTAGTCACCTCCACCTCACTGAAAGATTCGCGTAAACGTATTTGGGGAGCGATCCGCGATTACTGGCAGGCGATCCCTGGACGAGCCCCTGGCAAGCTTGTCGATTCCGTTGGGCTCATTCGCTACGACATGGGGAGCAAGGATACCACTGGCTCTGATCGTAGCGGCATATCTCTTATCGCGGCAGAGAAAAGCAAAGACAAAGAAGCTTACGGAAAGCTCATCGGTTTTAAAGCTCCGCGAGTTTTGCTCATCGCTGACGAGTTGCCAGAGCTTGGAGAATCTGTGGTCGGTGCCGCTTACTCTAACCTCGCCATCAATCCATGGTTTCAAATGGTGGGGCTAGGCAACCCAGCTAGCTACTACGATGCTTTTGGTGTTTTCTCAAAACCTAAAGCGGGGTGGTCTTCGATTAACAGCGAGTCGCAGTCTTGGGAAACGGAACGTGGAAAATGTTTGCGCCTCGACGGCGAGAAGAGCCCCAATGTTACGGCAGGAAAAACTATCTACCCGTGGCTTATCACTTCCGATTTTCTAGCCCAGCAACGCGAATCCTTGGGAGAAAATTCCAATGCGTATTGGCGAATGGTTCGCGGGTTTTGGTCTCCGACTGGAATGGCTGATGGAATCTACTCCGAAGCGGACATCATCAAGTTTCAAGCTGACCAGCCTGCCGTGTGGCTTAAGCCCCCGATAAAAGTTGCAGCTCTTGACCCCGCTTTCACAAACGGGGGTGATCGTTCTGCTTTATATTTTGGGTCATTTGGGGAGAACATAAATGGAGTGAAGACACTGTGCTTCGATTCCGTAGAGTTCCTAACCGAAGATGTCACGGATGTCGGAACCCCTCGCGCTTTCCAAATTTCTCGCCAGTTTCGAGAACTATGTGTTTGCAGGGGGGTACCTCCAGAGAACGCGGCTTTTGACGCATCAGGCGCAGGCAAGCCCTTCGGAGATGTCGTAGCTCGGGAGTGGTCCCCACGGGTCAATCGTATAGATTTCGCTGGGGCGGCTAGTACTCTCCCAGCTAGTGTTTCGGACCCCACCCCTAGCAACGAGCGGTACTACAATCGGGTGTCTGAAATTTGGTTCGGAGCAAAAGAGCTTATGCGCACAGGTCAAATAAAGGGTATCTCCCCTTCCCTCGCACGAGAACTATGCGCCAGAACGTACGAGACACAAAAAGGGTCTTCGATGAGGCTGAAGGCAGAACCCAAACCCGATATGAAAATGCGTATTGGTAAATCTCCCGATGAAGCCGACGCAGCTTTAATGCTTGTAGCTCTATGCCGAGTTAAATTTGGTTTTGGCGCAGATAGGTCTATAGAGCTGTCTATGTCCGACTCCCCTGGAATCCCATTCAGCACTTTAATGCGCAGGTTAAACCACGTAAACACTCCTAGGTTCATAACTCGCATGTAACTTTTGAAATCATCGTTTGACAATATCTTGCGACCATTTAATAATATCTGGCTAACATACCCATGCCCAGCGATCAACCAAACGACCTACTGCTTGAGAACCTTTCCGAAAAGGGGGCCGCTCCCCGAACAAGGATCAAAGATGCCAATAGTGCTCGTGAAATTTATTCCAAGCTACGTAAGGCGGATGAGTCTAGTGCTAGAAACCGAGCCGCGATTGATGAAATGTTTGCTGGGGCACCTCCCTACGACGATGCTGAATTAAGGGCTACTGGACAGGGAGCAAGAGCGAACGTCAATTTTGGCGAAGCCGATGCTTTACTTGAAGCAGCCCTATCTGGGTACGTTGACTTATTATCTAGCGTTGAGACTCTTGTAAACTTCAAAACAAAATTTGGAGAACGCCAAGAACGTCTTGAATACGAGGGTATTATTTCCGCTGAACTAACTCGCATGTTGCGTGGTTGGAACCCCTACACACCTAATTGGTTGAGGCTCGCAACCCACTTTGTAGCACATGGGGTCGGAATCACGTATTTTGAGTGTGACCTCGATTGGCGCTGGCGGGTTGGAGGTCTTGGCGAGTTCCTAATCCCTCGCAGGACTTTGGCTTCCGAATCCGAAATCGAGGTAGCTTGCTGCTCACGAGTAATGCAGGCCCAACAACTTTACAGGTTTATCGAAGACCCTGAAAGCGCTACTGAAGTTGGGTGGAATGTAGAGGTAGTGAAACGTGCTATACAAAACGCTGTAACTAGCTCTTCTGGCTCTGGGCTACATTCAACCGACTGGGAGGGGATTGTTAGGGAGATGAAGTCTAACGATTTATATATCGGCACTGCCACATCTTCGGAAATTAAGCTAGTCCATATTTGGAATGTTGAGTTCGACGGAAGGGTGACCCATTGCATTATTATGGAGAGCGACACCCCCAATGTCGATGGGTTCTTGTACAGGAAGGTTGGTAAGTTCCCAAGCATGGAACAGGCGTTTACGGTGTTTACTTACGGTGTGGGAGTAAATGGCCACTACCACAGTATTCGTGGGCTTGGAGCAAAGATTTTTACGGAGATTCAGACTAGCAACAGGCTTCGCTGCCAGATGGTTGACGGGGCGCTCCTTAGCTCTTCTGTTATACTTCAGCCTACGAATGAAGAGGCTCTTCAGAATCTTCAACTCACTTACTTTGGGCCCTACACTATTTTATCCCCTGGAGTAGAGATACAAGATCGTACCATACCAAACGCATCAACTTCAGTTATCCCAGTGCTGAGTGATATGTCGCGGTTGATTTCAAACCGAACAGCTGGGTACCAAGCACAAGCTGCCGAAGTTGACTCCCGTGAGAAGACTAAATATGAGGTTAAGGCCCAGCAGTCCGATAGAGCACGGCTAAGCACTTCGGCCCTTTCTCTTTTTTACGACCCACTCGAACGCTTGTTCAGAGAGGTAGTTCGCCGTGTATGTAGACGTGGGTATCTCCCAGATGACCCAGGTGGGAACGAGGTAAGAGAGTTCCGAAAAAGGTGCTTCGAGCGAGGAGTTCCATTGGAAGCTATTTACGCGGTAGATATTGCGAGAGTCACTATCGTTCGCGCAATAGGGGCAGGCAGCGAACAGATGCGGCAGCTAACGTTTGATGAGTTCTCGCAGATTGCTCCTGCGTTCGATGATTTTGGCAGGCAGAACCTGTTACGTGATCGAGTTGCCGCTAGAATCGGGTATGACAACGCCGACCGATATGTGCAAAAACCATCCGCAGAAGCCCGCCCATCGCTCGATGAGAAGTTCGCTAACCTTGAGAACAGCTCTCTTAAAGAGGGCGTTGCGCTTCCTACTTTTCCTAACGATAACCATTCTGTCCATTCGCGTGTACATATAGGAGCCCTTTCCCAAGGGGTTAGCGCTATTAACGAGAGCGGTGCCGACCTCCCAACGGTGCTCCCAGGGTTAATGACTATGTTGGAGCACACAACACAGCACGTTGAGCAAATGTCTGGCGACCCAGTCACTCGTGACGAAGCCGCTGCAAACCGTAAGATATTATCCCAGATAACGGAAGTTGTAACTAATGGGGCAAAGCATGTTGAAAAGTTGCGCCGACAGCAGGCCGAACAAGGGCCTCAACAAGCTGGAGATGCTCAGCCTAATGTAGCTGGCGATGCGGACATGGATGTACGACTTAGACAACGCTTGGCTGAACACCAGGTTAAAATGGACATGCTTAAACAGCAGTCAGAGCTAAAGATGAATTTGCGCATGATGGAGGCCAACCAAAAAATGGCTTTGAAAGATTCCGAAAACGCTGCTAAGTTGTCATATCAGGTGTAATATCAAAGTAACAAATGACAAAAATCGAATGGGACAGGCGGGAAGACTTAAGAGTTAAGCTATCCGACTTACTAAACGCGGAACCCCTCAAACAAGCTCTTGAGGTGTGTTTGTCCATTGAGACTGACTCACCACAAACATTCGCTGGGAACTCCGATTTACTCCACCAAGCGGCTTTAAGCGGTTGCTCAAGAGAAGGATACTTTAGGTTCCTTAGAAATTTAAAATCCCTTACCAAAGAGCCCAACAAGCTAACTGAAACCCCTGCTCCTTGGGAGCACACTATGAGGCCAAAATAATAGACTTTATGTTAGAAACCCAACAAACAGAATCTGCTTCGGCAGAAAACCAAGCAACTGAAACAAGCACAGGCCAAGACCAACCAACCCAGAGCACTTCTGAATCTGGGAGTAGCTGGTTTGAAGCTTTGGACAAAGCCCTAGAAGCGGATGCCTCTACGGATTCCCCTTCTGACTCCAGCGATGAGGCTAAGGTTGAAGCCCCAGCAAAGGACGCTGCAACAGATAAACCTGAAGAGACAGTTGCAGAAGATGCAGATAACGTTAAAAACATGTCGGTTTCTGCGGGAGCTAAATTCAAAGAGATCAAAGCAGAGGCTAAGGCAGCTAAAGCTAGGGTAGCCGAACTCGAAGAGAAGTTGGCTATCGCAGAATCTTCTCCAAAAGTAGACCATGAAGAAGTTTCTAAACTTAAAACGTCCATTGAAGAACGTGAGGCAAAAATCGCTAATTACGAAAAAGAATTGGCTATCTCTCGTTTTGAGGCCACTGATGAGTACCGAGAGAGCATTGTTAAACCCATGGCCGCTATTTTAAACGTGGTTAGTCGCATGGCTGAAAAGTATTCGGTTCCCGAAAAAGCACTTTTAGGTGCTCTTGAAGAGGGGGACCCCGATAAACAGGGAGACTTGATTGTAGAGCTAGCCTCTAACTTCAGCGAGCGCGACAGGGTAAGCTTATACCAACTTGGGGACGATTTCTCTCAACTTTTGGACCACCGCGAGAAAATGCGTGATAAGGCTGCTCTTGCCTTGGACGCCCGTGAAAAAGCCCAAAAAGAAGAGGAGTCTAAGCGCAAAAGTCAAGCTAAGGCGTCTTGGTCTAAAGCTACTAATACGGTGTGGAATAAGTTGAAAGATAGCGTCCCCTTCCCTTCCGATGATTCCGAGAAGGCTAAATTTGAGGCTTCGCTATTATCGGAAATGGATGGGCTTTCATTCGATTCCCTATCGGATGAACATAAGGCATTTTCGGCTTTTTCTGGTTCGCTAGTCCCCCACCTCCTCAAGCATAACAAGTCTCTACAAGCTGAAATCTCAGAACTCAAATCATCCCTTAAACGCTACCAGTCTGCCACCCCAGGAGCAGGCTCAGGGTCTGAAACAAAACCTGCCAGCGTATCCGAAGGTTTGGGATTCTTGGAGGCCCTTGAAGCCAGATTTTCGGGCGGATAGATAATTACTAGAAAAGTATTTGACATATTATTTACTGTGTGTAAATGTCTTCTTGCGGCTCGGTATCCGCTAAAACTTCCGGTTCAATTTTTAAGAGCTAAAAGCTTCCTATCTGGAAGCCCTTCCTTGGCTCGGGAGGGGGTAAACTAGACACTCAAGTTGTCTTGGTCGTTAGGTATAATATCTAACGAACACACCTCTCTGTGTCGCTAAACCTAAACCGCAAATCTAAAGGGGAGACCCTAAATCTAAACCTATATGGCACTTAACATCGATAACCTCCTTTCTACAGAGTCAGGCCGCATTGGACCTGACATCTATAATAAGTCACTTAACACCAGCCCTTGGCTTAAGCTTGTAAAAAAAGCTACTTGGCCTGACGAAATGGGCACATCCATCAGCGTTTTGACATACCAACGCTCGATTCCCGCAAACGCTCTTACTTGGGCTACTGTGGGGTTGAACAACGGTACTGGAAATAACTGCGCACCTACAGCTGAAATTGTCGAGTTCGCTCAGACAATGAAAACGTACAATCTTCAGCAGACTGCCATTGAGTCGCCTAAGCTTTGCGTAAACGATCTTCGCTTTGCCTTGAAGCGTAAAGAGCAGCTATCAAATATTTTCCGTATCCTTACTGAGAATACCAGCTACGCTTGGATTGACCGCAACCGCGATGAGTTTTCGCGCCTTTCGGAGCATAAAGTTACAGCGACTGCAACCCTCCAAGAAGACAAAACTGCAGTTCCTGCGGTAGTCCCCACGCAGAAGCTAACTCAGAGCATCCTGGACAAATACTACATGCGTCTTATCCGTGATGGCGCAGGCAACAACCCTTTTGGTCGCCAAAATGGTCGCCCTCAGTTTGCCATCATCACTAGCTCCGAGAACAGCCGTGCAATTATCACAGAGAACGCCGCTATCCGCGAAGATTATCGCTACAACAACGCAAAGGTAAGCGAGCTTTTGGCTCCTCTTGGTGTAGAACGCTCTTATGCTGGGTTCTTCCACATAATTGATGACTTTGCTCCTCGATGGAGCTTCACTTCGGGCGCATGGGTTCGCGTACCACACTACGTTGCCGTTGCTACCGGATACAAAGGGAATAAATGGGACATCAATCCCGCTTACGAAACAGCTCTGTACGAAGATACCTTCATCTTCCACACCGATGTTATGGAACAGCTTATCCCTGCTCCGATCACGTCCCCAGGCGGAAACACGAGCTTCGATCCCGTCAGCTACATGGGCGACTTCAAGTGGAAAAATATTGAGGACGCAGTGAATAACCCCGACAAAACGATTGGTTATTTCCGCGCCGTTCTCAGCTCTGGGTCTAAGCCAGTCTTCCCAGAGTGGGGCTACGTTATCCGTACCCTCCGCTACTAATCCGCAACCCTAACGATGAAGAGGCTGGCCTTGTTAACTCAGGGCCAGCCTTACATCTAACAAAAAGTCTTAATATTATGCATATTAATGAGGTAGACCCCGCACCAGCTGCAGCTAAGGAAATTGAATTTCAAGCTCCTAAAGGATTCTCCCCACCCGAGGATTCCACTCCTGGGCAACCTTTCGAGGTGATGGCAAGCGTTAGAATGAAGGAAAACGGAATGCTTTGCCTCGAAGCCATAGATGGCGTTTCCGTATCCCCCGAAGAACAAGCAGAAACACCAGAAGAGGAAAACGCCGAGGATAACGCCCCCTCTGACAAAAAACCAGCTGCTATTGGGTTTTTAGCCGCTATTGAAGACGGTGTTAGCAAGACCAAAAAGTAGTTAGTATTAACGATGCAATTATTTCTGGACATCGACTCTAGAAAGCTGAGCCTGCCAAACGGGGGCTCAGTCGCATCGCTAAAGTTTTCTTACCCAGATAAGTACCCCGTAACGCTTACGGTAGTAGCTTCTGGCGTTCTTACCACCATTGCAACTGGGGACGCCGTTTTCGTATTAAAGAAACCAAAAGAGTCCACTTTTAATATAGCACGGACCACCGCTGCCTTTGTAAACACTAACTTCGTAAACGCCACATTAGACTTGGGGACCGTTGAGGCGAACGCCTACTTGCCGAGCGTTGGAAGTTGCCCTTTGGCTTTTGAGGTTTCGGTTATTTGGGGTAGTAGTGAGGTAACGAGCCTCCCCATCCCAGTAATTGTGGAGAGGAGAGCGTATGACGCCACTAGGCCAGCCCCAACGAATACGACTTCTTACTTGGCAACGCAACAGGAAGCCGAGGATGGCACCTCAAATGTCAAATGGATGTCTCCGTTGCGGACGTTTCAGGCTATAATGGAGAAAACTCCAGAAGTTTCCATAGTAACTACCACACATGTCGCGGATGGGGTTTCTAGAACTTATAAAATAAACGGATTAGTAAGCGCAAGTCCTGACCATGTTTTAATCTTAGCCAACGGTATCACTCAAAGTCCCGCTAAAGACTATACCGTGGATATTGCTACAGGGAACATCACATTTTCATCAATCGCACCCCCTAACGGTATGGGCCTTGTATTTAGGGCGTTTGGTTTGCGGAGCGTACAACGACCCATTGACCCGACATTATACACATATGCGTTTGACTTAACATCTAATGGACTAACTGCTTACTACGGAAGGCTTTTAAATACGGATAGACCTGCGTTACCTGCGTTACCCGAATCATCTTCCAAATGGGCTATTCGTCGTAGCGAATTAACCGCTGCAGGACGCGTTTCAGCGGTCACAAACGCAACAGGAACGTGGTCTAATAGAACGGGATTAACGTACGTATGACAACTATTAACGAGAATAACATGGACGATACCCTAGATTTATCTGGGAAAATCCTTGCGTTGCCGTCGCAACCTATTGTTACAAATCCTGTAGAGGTCTACTATACGTTTTCCGATTTTCCAGTAGAAGGGGACGCAAACCGCATTTACGTCGCCGCAGATACACACGTACAGTGGTTTTGGGACACCCAAACCTCTCAGTACCATATGATTTTAGAAAACATCGATGGTGGTGTTTTTTAACGTAGCAAAACAAAACAAAACAAAACAAAAAAGTAGTGTATAATATTATGGCTAATCCAATTATCAAAATCAAACGGGGCAGTAATGCTCCAACAACAGCTCTTCAAGCAGGCGAGTTCGCAGTAGATCAGGTAAATTTGAACCTCTACCTCGGAGTTGACAATGGCACAGGTTCGGTCACCAACAAGATCGTTGGCGGTGAGGGCACCTTCGCTACCAAGGCGTATGTCGGTGATGCTATTACTGACTTGGATCTCGGAACGATGTCCACGCAGAATGCCAATGCTGTCAATATCACTGGCGGCATGATCACTGGCGGCACGATTGATGGCACGACTATTGGCGCGACTACGCCATCAACTGGTGCGTTTACCACGCTGACCGCTTCGAGTGCGCCAAGTGCCTCGACAGATGTGGTTCGCAAAACCGACCTCGATTCTGCCGTTTCTGCTCTCGGATCGGTGTTTCATTTTGTCGGTGATGTTAGCTCTGCTGCTACTCCTCTTGATCTCACCACTCTTAGCGATACATCTACTGGGGCTTACTACAAAGTCGATGTCGATGGCGCATACACGGATGGTGCAACAACTTTTAATGCCAAGGTTGGCGATGCGTTTGTCAAAACCACAACTGGTTGGCAAAAACTCGACAACGTGGACGCCGTTGTTAGCGGAACCGCAAACGAAATCGCCGTCACAGGCGATGAGAATGTTGGCTACACTGTCGCGCTTGATTCCGCATTCAAGACCCGCGTTTCGGATGTTGAACTGAAGACTGTCAATATCACAGCAACGGCTCCTACAGCGGGTCCAGCATCAGGAACCACAGACATCGTTGGTAATTTCACTGTGGGCTTGAATGGTGCGGGGGTAAGCCAAATTAAAGTCGGCGGCGGCGGCTCAACGCTTGAACTCAACGAATTAGGCAATACGACGACTAAAGTTCACGCCACGCTCGATCTCGTTGATTCTCAGTGGGGTCTTGGTAATTCAACAAATGGCTTTATCGCCCTCCAAGCAGCAGGACATTTGGTCGGTGTCAATCACACCTATGGTGGATCGTCCCAAATGAGCAAAATCGAAAACTTCGTCATCGACGGCGGCTCTTACTAAAAAATAACTAAACAACAAAGTCCTCCAGAGGTTCGACCCCTCTGGAGGCAATCCATTCTATAATGGCATCTCCAGTAATTATACCCAAAAAATCCTCCGTCCTTGGCAAGATCCCACTCGCTGGCGATCTCGCAGTCGGAGAACTAGTGCAAAACCTCGCCGACCATTGCCTCTACTCAAAAGACGCAAGCGGCAATGTCTTCCGCATCGGCACTCGTCCGGTGCCCGATAAAGTCGAAGTCTTCGACATCATCGGAGCCAACCTTTACTACGGCAAACTCGCCTACGCCGATTTCCCAAACAGCGGGTCCATCTACGATTCCGCCCTCTGGGACGTCTCCCGCACCACCACCGACGCCGCAGGCGAAGTCACCGCAGAAGCCAGCGCCACCGGCGCGTGGAGCAACCGCACATCCCTTTCCTACTCCTAACCTAAAAATCCACCACATATGAACGCTACCAACCCAATCACCATCGACGGCAAACAATACGACCGTTACAGCCTGAACCTCGCCATCACCGGCAAATATCTCCCCGATGGCTCATCAGACGCCAATGTCGCCATGCGCCTCGTCCCGACCCGCATTGAGAACGGCGAGGTCATCACGGCAGATGACGCCGCTCAAAACATCGC
>Ga0214919_10003731_pt1 | contig 22732 bp, 9 predicted proteins | sample LL1503_MetaG_FD_177994 | JGI IMG/M metagenome (GOLD analysis project Ga0214919, IMG submission 177994) | Freshwater microbial communities from Lake Lanier, Atlanta, Georgia, United States - LL-1503 | ecosystem: Environmental > Aquatic > Freshwater > Lake | place: USA: Georgia | collected 2015-03-15 | reverse complement strand
CAAGTGCCTCTTCGTATGTTACCCCAGCACCCAAAGTCAAAGAAGAACAGCGCATTGTGACGGCCGAATTCTTGCGGCGTAACGACGACGGCTCATGGGCGTGGGAAGAGTTCAACGGTGGCCTCACCGGAACTCTCAGCACAAAGTTCTCAGCAACCCTGGGCACACTTCAAGAGTCCGACACCGTGCGGTTGCAAGTAAGCATTACTGCCACCATGTGCATTGTGGAACAAATTGTTCCACGTTCATTGCGCCAACTGCCCGACAAGGAACGCCGTGAGCGCATCCGCGAAGTGAAGCGCCGCCACGCACCTCCTCCTGTGCCACGAAAGAAAACGCACCTGCACTCTGCTCCTCCTCCAGGAACACGCCACATTATTCGTGCGCGCGTTTCTGCACTCACGGAGTCTGGTTTCACATGGCAAGCCATCGACGGCTCCGAAACCATGACCTCACGTTCACCACGTGCACACGAGCTAGAAGTTGAGCAGAAAATCAACGTGGTGCTTGAAGACCTCCGTGGGCAACTTTCCTTCGTCGATTTCGTGGCACATACTCTGCGTACAACGCAACACTCACTTGGCGAACTCACGCTCGATGCAATGTACGTTCTTGAACCTGGCGACATTGTCGACGCCTTTCTTGAATTTTCCGGCACACCCGGAGCACACGATGCAGACCGCATTGGCAAAACACGTCCGGCTGTATTCATCGGAAAGGTGAACACCAATACCCTCTTGTTGCGTGGCCTCACCGATGGCACTGGGTCATATGGCCAGCGAGCAGGAAACATTGCTATTCGCGACTGGCAAGAAGCTGGCCTCAAAAAACCCAGCGTGGTGCAGGAAAAAGCACAAGAGGTCGACATTGCCGATGTGTGGGTCACCCGTGGCAAACTCAGCGCGTTCGACCGCGCCGCCCTTGGGGTGAGGTAACTCCCCCGAGTCACAACGCCCCAGGCTCATCGGCAAGACTATGTCTATGGGGGAAATCCGTGTTACATCGCCATTGCTCGGCACGGTCATTGCTATTCATGCAACCGTAGGTAGCACCGTTGCCGCAGGCAAAGATCTCATTGTTATTGAATCAATGAAAATGGAACACCCAGTATCGAGCAATGTTGATGGTGCTGTTGCATCTGTACACGTGGCGGTGGGCGACACCGTTGAAGAAGGACAACTACTTCTCACCGTCACACCTGGAGTTGTTGCAAGCGAAGTTGATGCCGAGCAAAATGCACCCACCACAGAACGACAAGATCTTGCGCGCTACCAAAAGCGCCGCAACCTCACCGCCGATGCCGCACGACCTGAAGCGATGGCGAAGCGGCACGGTCGCGGCCAGAGGTCGGCGCGTGAAAACATTGCTGACCTCGTGGACGAAGGTTCATTTCAAGAATTCGGCAGTTTCGCTATCGCTGCTCAGCGTCAGCGTCGCACATTGGAAGATCTCATTGCCAATACGCCTGGCGATGGCTTGGTGGGAGGAATTGCCACCATCAATAGCCACCCGTGCGCAGTTGTTTCCTACGACTACACCGTTCTTGCCGGCACGCAAGGCCTGCTGAATCACATTAAGAAAGACCGACTCTTTGCACTCATTGCAGAGTTGCGCTTACCGGTCATCCTTTTTGCCGAAGGTGGCGGCGGTCGCCCCGGCGATACCGACTCGCCTGGAGTCACTGGTCTGCACACCATGGCCTTTGCGCTCTTTGGGCAACTCTCGGGTCTTGTACCCATGATTGGCATTACATCGGGTTACTGCTTTGCAGGTAACGCTGCCCTATTGGGTTGCTGCGATGTCATCATCGCCACCGAAAATTCAAACATCGGCATGGCAGGCCCCGCCATGATTGAAGGCGGGGGGCTCGGCAAAGTTGCCGCCACCGATATTGGCCCCATCGAGGTACAAACCAAAAATGGCGTGGTTGATATTCGTGTTGCCGATGAAGCAGCAGCCGTTGCAGCAGCAAAAAAGTATTTCAACTATTTCGTACAACCGCGCACAGTTGCACAACCAGGAAACGACATTGCACTACGCGACGTTGTTCCTGAACAGCGCACGCGCATTTACGATATTCGCGCTGCACTGAGTGCAATTTCTGATGGCGGTGAATTTCTTGAACTGCGCTCTGCTTTCGGCGTCGGCATCGTTACAGCACTTTTACGCATTGAAGGTTTCGCCGTTGGGCTTCTTGCCAACAACCCTGCACACCTCGGCGGTGCAATCGATTCAGATGCGGCCGATAAAGCGGCGCGATTCATTCAGTTGTGCGATGCGCACGATCTTCCCATTGTGTCGTTGTGCGACACACCTGGTTTTATGGTGGGCCCCGAAGCAGAAGAAACCGCTCAAGTACGCCACTTCAGCCGCATGTTTGTAACAGCAGGCAGCATCACTGTTCCTTGGCTCACTGTGGTGTTACGCAAAGGGTACGGTCTTGGCGCGCAAGCTATGGCGGGGGGAAGTTTCCACGCCACATCGTTCACCGTGTCGTGGCCAACAGGTGAATTCGGCGGCATGGGTCTAGAAGGTGCGGTGCGCCTTGGTTTCAAAAAAGAACTCGATGCCATTGCCGACCCAGTTGAACGCAAAGCATTAGAAGACAAACTCATTGCAAGTGCCTACGAACGTGGCAGCGCACTCAACATGGCTTCGCACATGGAGCTAGATGAAGTCATTGACCCGGCCGACACGCGCATGCGTATTGCCGGCATGCTGCGTAGTTACCCGCCTACCCCACAACGCACGGGCAAAAAGCGCCCCATGATTGATACGTGGTAATTCTCTTTACGTAAATGGAGAACCGTGCACGAACAATGTGTACGACGGGTCGTGCTCGTTGCGAGCCCCCGCAGGCTGCTTATTCTCGAGTGCATTCGGATGCAACACCGCGCCCAAGCTGCGCTCAGCAACCGGCACAACCGTGGAAAGATCGCTCACATACATACGTTGCGCAATGCGGTACTCGCCATTGTCGACAGACCAAGAGTCGAGATATCGACCTTTGCTTACAATATCGAATTGCCCGTTTTCATCGCTTGAACGCAACGTCACTTGCACATACGCTTCACTCACTAATACGCCATCAACTAACTCAATGAGAACATTGCCAATCATGTGTGAATGATTCACCATCGCAGCGTGCACAGGCCACAACCACTCCACGAACCCAGCAGGCTTTCCACGATACAAAATGCCATAGCTCATGTCGGCTTCAGGCATAAAGCAACTTAAAGTGAGCTGCTTGTCCATACGGTCCATCGACCTGCAATAGCGATAGAGCACCTGCTCGATGCCCGAAATATCAACCACCGAGGCCGAAGACATCAGACCTATTCTGCGGCAGGTTTGAAGAGCGAATTGAAAAGTTCACCTGCGGGCAGCGGAATGAGTTGAGCATTTACTTCCACTTGACTTGCAGACTTGTCATCACAGAATTCGCATGCAGATCCACCTTCGCGCGAAATCAGTGGAGTGAGCTCAATGGTTCCTGATGTACCCGACCAACCACCAGTTGCTTGGCCTGGCGTTACTGCACCTTCAAGATAAATCCATGTTTCCTTCACGGGGTCAATCACCACTCGCGATAACTGGTCGGGCAAATTGCTGTCGTACACAATGATGTTGAAAGTTCCGTCAGATGCACGTGTGACTCCTACTGGCAAAAGCGCGTGCCCCGATGACTTTGTATAAATGCCCATCGTGGCAAACACACCTTTACGCAAACCTTTCAAAGTGCCATCAAGTACGCCTTTAATTCCTTTTCCTCGAATAATTTCGGTGTCGGTAAGGACCTTGGGAGAGAATTGAGTAGCCCACCAATAGTTAATTTGCTTCAGCAATTTTGGGTCATTCGGGTCGAGATCGGAAACAGACTTCGCGCCGGGCTGCAGATCTTCCAATTTCACAGCACCTGCTGCGAGAAGCGCGCTCATCACGACCATGCCTTCACAACGTCCACCTGCTACTTGCTTGTTGAGTAGATCGAGGCGAGCTTGCGATTTGGTTGTCAATACACAGTTTTCAGCGGTACCAGAAATACACACGTTTGCTGCACCAAAAAGCGTGACAAATTCATCGGCGTTAAAGGTGTCGCCTGTGTACTGATAATTACCCCAGTTGGCAAAGGAGAACTTGCTGTCTTGGCGATACCCCGAGTCAACACACAATTCTCCAGAGCCAAATTCACTTGGTGCTGGGCCCGAACACGAAACATCAGAAGTTTTTGAGCCAGCTTGCGCTGCAGAGGGCTTCTCCACAATCAGGTCTGTTAATGCTGCTTGAGCATCAACCTTGGCACCGCCTGTCGCCCCTCCACCGCCACAGGACATGAGAAAAACACTCGCCACGACGGTGGCTGCACCGAAACGCATCAAGTTTCTGCTTTGCAACATGGTCATCCCTTGACCGGCGTACCAGCAGACGTCTTTTTGCTTAGTTCAGTATGTATAGCAACTGCCTCATCGAGACCCTGTGAATATTTGCCGGGAACCATGCGTGCAAGTTCTTCTGGACTAAAGAACAAGAACTCCTGGAACGGCAACTCAGACGGAATCATTTCTCTCAAACTTGCCGTACCGGTGTTTGCTCCGATGAACATCGCGTCACGAGCTGCGTTCAACGGGTCGAGCATAAAGTTGATGTAGTCATATGCGGCTTCTTTGTGGCGCGCATCTTTGACGATGCAGTAGTTATCCATCCACAGTTCAGTCTTTGGCGCGCCAACGCCAAACTTCCATTTGCTCACATCTTGGCCTGCTTCTTTCAATGCCAACAGGCAACGACGGGCATCACCAGTAAAGACTTGAGAAAGCGCATATGGAGTATCGGCAATAACACCTTGTGGCGCTGAATCGAGGCCAGCAAGGTGAGGAGCAAGGTCGTTCAACAAGAGAGACTTGCATGCCGCCATTGCTTCGGCGTTGTCGTTGTCCCACTCAATGTCATTTGCCCAGAAGTACAAACCGGTGGTGTCAATTGGCGCATCAAGAAGCGAGGTCTTGCCGCTTGCTTCTCCCTTTGCAGCTTCAATGAAGTCGTTCCAGGTTGCAATAGGTTTTGTGACCACTGTGGAGTCGTACAACCAGCCCACTGAACCCCAGGCCTTGCACACTGAGTAGGTATTTTTCCGATCCCATGCTTGATCGGTGTATTGCAGATCCAGCTGATTAAAGTTCGGAATCTTTGTTAAGTCGAGCTGCTCAAGTAGACCGCGGCGCACCATCTCGGGAATGAACATACCGGTAGGTACCACGACATCGAATCCGCTCTTGCCATTCGCTGCGGTCAGTTTCTTAATGAGATCTTCCGATGAGTTGTAAATTGCAACCGTAGTGTCGCCCCATGCAGCCAGTAGCTCAGGGTCGGTGTAGTCGGCCCAGCTGTATAGGTTCAAACGCCGCTCAACAAGCGTTGAAGCCGTTGGACTCGCGCCGCCGTAGTAGTTGTATACCTTGTCGCCACAACTTGCGAGTGCTGCCGCAGCTGCTGCTGCACCAATTGCTCCAAGAAACTTACGACGCGACATCGCTGCTTCAAGGCGCTCGGTAATGCCCTCGGCTACCGATTCATGGGCGAGAATTCTGACGGGTTCACGATCGTTTGACATAGGTAAATACTAGTTCAGTCAGACGTGTTGCTCAGCAAATGTCGTAGCCTCTCCATGTGCGGTACCGACGTCTTTTCACCAAAAGAATGCTCTGTATTTCCTGCTTGTTTCCCGTGCTTTTGTCCTGTGGAACAACTACCTCTGCCCCCTCAACATCTCTCGCCGTCAATTCCTCAACCAGCGTCGTCCCCTCTTCCCCTGAATGGAAAAAATGTGGCGATATTGAATGTGCCTCCATTTCCGTTCCTTTCAACTACGCCAGCCCTGAACTCGGATCCTTCACTCTTCCCCTCACCCGACTCCGCGCCCTTGACGACGATCTACGCCAAGGCGTACTTCTAGTAAACCCAGGCGGCCCTGGAGCCCCCGGCAGTTCGCTTGCTCAAAACGCGGCCTACTACTTCAGCAAAGATCTCATGACCCATTTCGACATTGTGGGGTGGGACCCACGAGGCACAGGAGCCTCGACCCCCACTTTCGATTGCGGCGACTCTTACAACGACTTCTTTGCCAACGAACGCACTGTGGCTTCAACGCAAAAGTTTGTTGACACCTGCAAGGCAAAGAACTCAGAAATCATTTCCCATATGTCAACAGTTGCTTCTGCTCGAGATATTGATGCCATCCGTATTGCGCTCGGTGAAGAAAAGATCTCCTACTTCGGCTTCTCCTATGGCAGCACATTGGGTGCAACATGGGCAACGCTTTTTCCCAACACCGTTCAAGGTGCAGTTTTCGATGCAGCCGCTGCACCAAATACAACAAGTGCCGAGCGCCGGCTGACACAAGCTGCAGGTTTTGAAAAACAACTCACCGTATTTCTTGCCCAGTGTTCTCAAAACTCGTCATGCGCATTCCATAACAATGGCAAAGCAGAACAGGCTTTCGATGATCTTTTGGCGACTGAAGCCACCGTGAATGCAACTGTTGTGCTCACCGCAACAGCATCATCGTTGTACGACGACAGTGCATGGGAAGACCTCGCTCAGGCGCTCAAGAGTGCGCAAGACGGCAACGGCCAACCCTTACGCGACCTTTATAACTCGTACTACTACCAAGATGCTGGCTATGAAGACAGCCGCAATGTTTCCGAGGCGTCTATTGCCACCATTTGTGATGACGAGGCTCAGCGCATGTCGACAGCAGAAGTTGATGCACAACTCGTTTCCTTCACGCGCGTCGCTCCGCGATTCGGAAACTTCTTTGGTCGCGACTACACCTGTTCACTGTGGCCAACTAAAAAATCTGCGCAGGAGCAACTGAAAATCTCCTCCACTGCCGCCATCGTGGTCGTTGGCTCTACCAATGACCCCGTCACTCCCCTGTCATCGTCTCAAAGCATGAGTGCCGCATTACAGAATTCTCGTTTTATCAGCGTCAACTCATCGCGTCATACGAGTTACTTGAAAAACGATTGCGCAACTCAACTCGTTGATGCGTTTCTCATTCGGGGAACTTTGCCACTTAAAAACTCTCGCTGCTAACGCAGAACTGTGTCTTCAGATTTACCCACGGGAACTTCACCAGTATCACTTGGAGATCCTCCGATTGAAGTACTGCTTTTAGAGACAGCATGGGTGGTTATAGATGCGATGTCATTTTCGAATTCCGCAATAATGCTCTCATCAAGTTTTTCAGTTTTGTCTATTGTGTCATGCTCAAATAATTGGTGAGTTGATTCATTGAATGACACTTCTTCCTCATCGAAGATGCCATCTTCATCAATTCCGGTTTCAATGTCTTTAAATTCCACCTTGCCAGAATCATCAAGAAGATCAACTTCGGCGGTTCCATCGGAATGCTCAATGAAATCAAATTCCTCCGAGCCATGCATATCTACCAGATCTTCTTCTTCCCCAAATGCTTCATCAATGGAATATTCACCCGAACCGTGGATTTTGAGTGAAAATCCATCCCCAGATTCGGAAAGATCTTCAATCGGAAGCGGCACAGCAAGTTCATCAATTTTCTTCGTACCTTTGAGTTCAAAAGCCGACTGGTCGGGTCCTTCAATACCCATTGTGAACGACACTTCTGTTGCCGTTGTATCAATGATGTCGCCAATCACCGGCTCAATTTCTACGTCACCCACACTTGGGGCAATATCTACAATTGCGCCCGTACCAAAATTGCCGCCGAGAAATGGCTGAATGGTGACGCCAGGAATTTGGCTCGATAAATCACGTGAGTCCACTGTGTGGTCTCCTACATGAACAAGTACAGCTGCCTTTGATACACCGCCAGTTGTAATGAGGACTTCAGTATTGTGAACATCACTCTTCGTTTGCACTTTCGTCGGCTTAGCCCAAGGTGCAGTTGGTTTCACTGCTCGGTCTGTCATGAGTGTGAGGTCCATGGTTCCCGTGCCACCACTCCACACATTTGCTGCAGAATCGGCATTTGCGGCGGCCATGCTGTACGACCATGATTCTGCTGTTTTATCAATGTCGATATGCGTTATTTTGTCGGGATAGTTGTTGTCGTATGTAGAGATACGAACAATATTTTTACTATCGGTCGATACCGCGATAGGCGTTACTGCATGTCCACCACCGTTGCCATATATACCAATAGTTGGACCAGTGTGGTTTCGCAAAGCTTCAGCCACCTTTTCAGCAATACTCGATGGTGCTAATGCGCGTGACTTAGCAGTAATAGACGACACCTCTGGAAAAGTCTGTGACACCCACCAACGTGCAATGGACTCTCCTACAGGCAATTGATCTTTCGATAATTCAGCTGTTGCTTTTGCCCCATCTTGCATCATGGCTGCAGTTTCACCACCAGTAAATACTCGCTGACTGAGCACTGCCATACCTTCGCAACGACCGCCTGCAATGGCTGCGTTCATTTCGTCAATCCATTGCTTTGCTGCGGGGAACTCAACGCAGCCATTCTTGGTGTCCATGCACACAGCTTCTTCTCCGAAAAGCGCAACAGCGAGGTTCACCGTAAATGCATCGGTCGTAGGTGCACCACCCCAGTTGGCAAAACTAAAACCATCGGTTGCGGGCGCAAGTCCGCTATCGGCACACACCTTAAACTGCGCTTCAACACCGAGGTCGGCCCGTGGGGTATCGACACACTTCTTTAGCCACGCCGCAGAGTCGACAGTCGTTTCACTCTCCACTGGAGCGGTGCTCGCACTAGAGCCACCGCCTCCGCAAGATGCCAGTAAAATTGCCGAGCTAAAAAAGGCAGACCATTTGAAATTACGCCGTTGCTTCATCGTTCTCCTTGGTTTAGCGGAGAGTTTAGCGGACGTACATTTCAAAGGCCATCGAACGGTTGATGCCATTAGATGATGTGCAGCAGAATGCACCATCTGCTGCTGAGTAGTTGTTCCATGCCAAGCCAATGCCACCTGAAGCATCGTCGGAACCGCGAACACCGTTAGGGAACAAACCACCACCGTTTTCATTCCAACCAAAACCCCAACGGGCTTTGTGGTTGTCATTCCAGTTAAAGCCGTAGAAACGGATGTCATTTTGAGTGGTCCAAATACTGCGAGTAAACCCAGAGAAATTCAAAGCATCGCCAATGAACTGCTCCGTCGGGTCGCTAAAGATCTGCAGAGGAGTCTTTGGCCCATTCGGAATAGTTTGCTTCCATGTCCAGCCATAACTTTGCCCAGTAATGCTTCCCCCGTTCAGCCCAGTGTCAGGGAACACGGCCAGCATGCTGGTTGCTGACATGTAGTTGAAGGTGTCGAACTTGGCATTGGTTGCATCGGCAGTCACATTGGCCGCATTGCCAACATTCAGATTGTTTGAAGTGGTCCAGTAATTCGAGCTGTAATAGAACGTCTGGCTATTGCGCGGAGCCTTCATTGCCATGGTCCAACCGCCACCGTCCATTGCTGAATCCATGAGGCAATAGACCTGAGTATTCACCACAGATCCACCCAAACTGAGAGCAATGGTATAGACGCCGTTCGTGTTGGTACCCGTTGAGTTCTTAATGTCGAGGCACGAGCGCTTGATTTCAAATGAACGAATAGGTCGTACCTGGAAACCTTGGGCTTTTACGTGACCCGACATTCCACCATCGGGGAAGCCAAGACGTTTTGCGAATCCACCGTTTTCCTCAGATGACGACCAATAGGAAGCGTTTGCAAAGCCACCAATAGTTGTGCGGGCATCGAGCATTGCTGTGAGTTCGTCGAGCGACGGCAAATACCAGTCGCCATAACCGTTGTTCGTATAGTCGGCGGCACTTTGACCCGCACCAGATGTGCATGCTGCGTCCATGGCAACTGTGTTTGCTTCACCAGTTCCTATTGCGTATCCATTTGCACCGGCAATTGACGTGGTGTCGTCATTGCACCAAGCCATGCTCGATGAAAGATCTGCTGCTGCAGCCTCAAAGAACTTGCCAGTGGTGTTGCCCGTTGAGGAAGGCAGTAAGAAGATCTTGCCGCCACCAGGGCCAACGTCGCCAATACGGCATTCGCCACCATCGGCGCACAATGCACCAATACTCAAGGTAACGGTGAGGCTTGCACCATTCCAGAAACCACTTGCAGCGAGAGTTGCTGTGATGATTGTTGTGCCTGCTCCCACGATGGTCACGCGACCCGTTGTGGAGTTGATTGTTGCTGCAGAAGTGTTTGAACTGCTGTACGTCACTGCGCCTAGGCTATTTGACGATGTTGCAGCAGTCACGTTAAACGGCGCATCGTCGGCACGGTATCCGGAGCTGGGCAATGCCAACCCGCTGAACTGTGGCGTGCCGTTGCTGACACTGATGGTATTCGTCACAGCAACTGGCGCCCTGAAAACACTCCACGCGGTTTGTGTTGCGGTGATGGTAAATGAACCAGAACCTACAATGCTGACGCGACCAGTATTGGCCTCAATTGTCGCAACCGACGTATTGCTACTGGTGTAGTTGATTGCGCCAAAACTGGTAAAACTTCCACCCATTTCGTTGATTCCTGTGCTGGAAGTGCTCACGTTGAAGTCGGCAGCGCCATAGGCCATGGAGTTTGAAGGAACTGAGATTCCGGAGAGAGTTGGCGTGAATTTACGACGATCTGTCTTGGCGAAGAACCGCACAGGGCGCACGCGAGTAGCAACTGTCTTTGCTGGGTAGGCCAAAGTGCCATCAGCCATATTGACCGTGATGACATCGTTTTGGTCTTGTTCATTAGAGGTCATGTACTGCGCGGCCGTAAAGTCACCTATGTTGTTGGCATACAAACTTGTTCGCATCAACTGCACGAGACCGATGTTGGGAACTCCCCAGCCCGTCAACCCATTCGCGGAATAGTTGTGCGCATCGAGACCGCCGCCAGTTGTGCAATTACGACGCTGCGCAACCGATAACCAACTCGCATTGTCAACCAAGCGATGCGTTGGATGCGTTCCACCAATCAATGTTGCTGCTTTTGAACCACTGCACCACACGGCTGGCGCAACATCGGAAGGAGCTGCCTCAACATAGTCGTATTCATTTGACGCATTTGGATTGACGTAAATAATGCGACCACCGGCAGGACCTACGTCGCCCACAGCACATGACAATCCCAATTGGCAATCGGTGAGAGGCGCGAAGGCACGTATTGGCCGCACTACCCCAGACCAGTCTTTACCATCGCCGCCTTGGTTACCGTCTGCGAAGTTTTGGTCGAGTGCACCATTGGTTCCACTTTGCGAAGAACTCCAATGCCAATCTGCAGCAAACCCGCGTGCACTTGGTGCACTGCCTCCACTGCAGACAACAGACGAACCTGCTTGTTGTCCGGTGTTGCGTGCGTATTTGCACAATTCGTTCAGTTCATCTTTTGATGACACATACCAATCGGATGTGTTGTTGTTTGTGTAGCTCACGGCGTAAGCCGCAGCCGAACTTGCTGCGATATTCCCCGACTGGCCGGCGATGGCGACAGTATTTTGACGACCATCACCAATTGCCGTGCCATTTGCACCCGACACGACCAATTGCTGATTCGCCCCTGTTGCCCATGTTCGTGAAACTTGTGCTGAGCTTGGCGCAACTTCGAGGTAGCGACCCCATTGCTGATTTGATCCTGCGTCGTAGAACACCACTCCGCCGCCAGGGCCCGTATCGCCAATGCTGCACAAGCCACCAGCAGCACATGCAGTATTGACCGTCAGCGTCACAGTTGAAGTGGCGCCCTTGTACTGGCCTGTACCGCCAATGTTTGCGGCCAACACTGCAGTACCTAAACCTTCAATGTGTACGAGGCCAGTAGTTGCATTAACAGTTGCGACTTCTGTATTTGAGCTTGAGAAAGTAATCGTTCCCGAACGACTAGATGATGGAGTATCGAGCGTGAAATCGGCACTGCCAACGGTGTAGCGCGAACCTGGCAGCGTTAACGCACCAAGTGTCGTTGCTCTCTCACTTCCCGAGTTCAACGAGGTGATCTCAACTGGTGAAGTGCGGTTCGTTGTTGTGCCATCACCCAGTTGCCCGTGAGCATTGTGGCCCCAGCACTTCACATAGTTTCCGGTCACAAGTGCACAGGTAGAGAGCGACTGATTCGCTTCAATTGAAGTAACACCACTTGACAAACCGACAACAGCAACTGGTGCACTGCGGTTTGTATATGTACCGTCTCCAACTTCACCTTCGTTGTTACGACCCCAGCACTTAGCAGCACCAGAGTTGAGTACAGCGCAGCTATGTTCCCAACCCACAGAAAGTGACTGAACAGCAGTTGTCAATGTGGATACCTGTGTTGGCACATATCTGGTCGACGTGGTGGCATCACCAACTTGGCCATAACCGTTATAGCCCCAGCACTTCACAGCACCGGTATCGAGAAGCGCACACGTGTGGTTATTTCCAGCCGAAATAGATACAACGCCAGAAGTGAGACCCGATACTTGAACTGGGGTGCTTCTATTTGAATTAGTTCCATCGCCCAACTGGCCATAACCGTTATAACCCCAACACTTCACAGCGCCAGTGTTGAGCAGAGCGCAGTTGTGTTCCCAACCAACAGTAATGGCAACAACACCCGACGATAAACCAACTACATCAACTGCCTCTACGCGATTGGAATAAGTACCATCGCCCAACTGACCCGCAGAATCGTTACGCCCCCAACACTTCACTCCGCCGTAAGCCATGAGCGCACACGTGTGCAAATAGCCCGCTGCAATAGCTGTAGCACCTTGCGTAATTCCTGGATACAAGTTGTTATTCCAGTTCAAACCCCAGCAATTCACAGCGCCCGTTGTTTGCAATGCACAACTGTGGTGATGTCCATTCGTCACGGCCGCTACACCGCTGGTGTAGCCCGGAACATTAGTGGGGGTCGTTTGTGGGTTAGATGCAGACGAACCTATTTGACCCCACGAGTTATTTCCCCAACACTTCATGCCACCAGCAGTAGTGACACCACAAACGCTGTAGTACGACAACGACAAACGCGAGATGACCGGAGCAAAAGCGAGCGACACGTACGCCGTTGCCGCATCGTGAGTAGACGTGGCGGCTTGAGTGGCCGTCAGCAGAGTTGCACCTCCACCGAGAATGGTGACCTCACCCGTCGTGGCATTAACTGTTGCCGAGTTGGGGTTGGTGCTGGCGAAGGTGAACGCACCTGCACGAGAAGAAGTTGGCGGTGCGAGCGTGAAACCTGGGCTTGTGGCCGTATACCCAGAGCCAGGAAGGGCAAATCCGCTCAATGTGGTGACACCAATTTGTGGAGCAACAATTCCACCAATGTTTGTAGGTGAAACTCGTTGCGTTGTTGATGCATCGCCCAGCTGCCCTTGTGCGTTATACCCCCAGCACTTTGCCGTTCCATCGGTGGTGAGCGCACAAGTGTGGAAACCAGCAAGAGCTGCAGACACTGCTCGAACAGATGTGCCCAAGCCGGAGATAATGACGGGATAATTCGTGGTAGATGTATTTCCATTTCCGAATTGTCCGTAGACATTAGAACCCCAGCACCACAGTGCACCAGAAGTCTTCACAACACAGGTGTAGCGCTCGCCTGATGAAATTGAGGTCGTTGCATCGGACATTCCGAACACCGACACTGGCACAGTGGACTGGCTCCAGTTATTGTTCCCCAACTGACCATCGCCGTTATAGCCCCAGCACTTCACAGCTCCTGTGGCGAGCGAAGCACACGTGTGATACATACCCGGAGCAACAGCAATAACACCCGAATCAAGACCATTGACTTCTGTTGGCACCCACCTTTCTGAACCGGTGCCATCACCAAGTTGTCCGTAACCATTCCAACCCCAGCACAACAATGCACCTGTGTTTTTTACCGCACACATGTGTTGTCCACCAGCAGCAAGAGCAATAACACCACTTGTCATACCGCTCACATCAACAGGTGTATAGCGACTCGACCCTGTTCCATCTCCAATTAATCCCCAGCCGCCGTAGCCCCAACACTTCACGCCACCTGTAGTTGTCAGTGCACACGATGAGTAGTTGGTGGTCACCACTTTGACTGCAGTGGCATTCAAACCAGAAACATTGACGGGGGTATAACTCGCACTCGTGGTGCCGTTGCCGAGGTTACCCCAGTCGTTACGACCCCAACACTTCACCGAGCCAGTGTCGGTCACTGCGCAACTGTGCCAAGCACCTCCACTCACAGATGCAACCCCAGAAGACAATCCGGTCACTCCAACGGCAGTATTGCGTTGCGTGTTTGTGCCATCTCCAAGTTGGCCGTAGTTGTTCTGCCCGAAACATTGTGCAGCACCTGTAGTGGTACGCATACAGGTGAAGTACTGTCCTGAGCTAATTGACGTAGCCGTTGTTGCTTCAACGGTAAGAGTTGCTGTAATTGTTCCCGCTGCATATACCGATGTAGCGAGCTGAGAAGCAGTAATGGTGGTACTTCCAATACCAACGATGGTGACTGCGCCTGTTGTTGAGTTGACCGTTGCAACCGATGAGTTTGAACTGGTGTAAGTAATTGCCCCATCGCTGCTTGTTGCAGGTGCAGTGAGGGTAAACGCTGCAGCACCATACGTTTTTGTGGGAATGGTGAAGCTGTTCAACAACGGGTCACGTAAAACGGTGAGCGAAGTTGTTGTTGTTGAAGCGTTGTAGTTGTCGGTGGCTGCCTGTTCTGCGGTGATGGTGGTGGTACCGCCACTTTGCAATGTGATGAGGCCGGTTGTTGGGTTGATGGTGGCAACAGATGGGTTTGAGCTGCTGTATGTAATGGCACCCGTACTTACTGACGACGGCAACGTTGGAGTGAATGGCAAGTCGCCAAGAGTCTTTGTTAAGCCGCCACCCGTGAAGTAGTAGCCAGTTCCGTTGTACGTAGCTGATCCACCTGGTGGGGTGAAGTACACGCTCATCACGTCGCCACCGCCAGCTTCGCCGAACTGAATGCGTATGGGGTACTCGGCCCCTGCGCTTAATGTGATGTTCCCGCATCGCGTCACCACACCATGTGCACCGCCATTGTTGACAAGTGCATTAGACGTTGTGAAGCCAGTGGTAGCAGTGGCGCCAAGCCACAGGTGGCTTGCATCATCGGAAGCTGTACAGAAACTGTATGAACCGCCAACGCTCGCGCGGAACGTACCTAACCACTGCCAGCTGTAGTTGTCGGCACTACTGGTGAAGTTCTGAATGCTGGTTGATGTAACGGTCTGGCCGTGAGGTGTTGCAGTTGCAAACCAGTTCACATTGTCGTTGTAATAGTTGACGTAGCGCACGCCTGCCAGCCCCGAGGTCATTCCGCCAAACCCGCTGAGTGCAGCGGTCGCTTTCGCAACCGTTAATACCGATGTAGTAGAACGTGCCGTGTACGGCGACGCCGCCACTTGCGAAGCAGTGATAGTGGTAGAACCGGCGCCAACAATGACAACGACACCGGTTGAGGCGTTAATAGTGGCAACGTTGGTATCGGAACTCGCAAAACTGAATGCTCCACTACTTGGCGACGACGGAGGAGCCATGGTGAACTGTGCATCGCCAAATGTTTTGGCCGGAGCAACGAAAGACCCGAAGCTTGGCGTTGCAGAGGTGATGGTGAACGTTGCAGTAATGCTCGACGACACGTACAAAAGGTTCGCAGCTTGTGTTGCGCGCACCTGAACCGAACCTGGACCAACTACCGCAATTGTTCCCCCGGAAGTAATGGTGGCGATAGCTGCTTCGTTCACTCCATCAACGTCGACAATGCTGTAGGTGAATGCACCAGCACTTGTTGATGTGGGGGCGGTCACGCTGAAGTTGCTGGAGCCCCACACTTTTGTTGCTATTGCGAAGTCACCAAATACTGGAGTTCCACGACCGATGATAAGAGTTGTTGTTGCGGTTATTGCTGCAAAGTTATCGGTTTGAGCTTGGCGAACAGTAAGAGTTACTGGGCTGCCCACGGTCGTGACATTCAAGATGGTGACGACGCCAGTTGTTGAGTTAATTGAAGCAACGCTCGGGTTGCTGCTCTCGTATGTAAACGGTGCAGGGCTATTGGACTCTGGTGGGGTCAATGTGAACGGTGCATCGCCATAATCTTTACTAATTGCACTAAAGCTCGACAATGTTGGTGTTGCTCGCCCAATTTGCACGGTGAGAGATTCGGATCCTGCCTCATAGTTCGCACTCGATGCCTGACGGACCGTAATAGTTGCCGTACCCGCACCCACCACTGTCACCCGACCAGTAGTTGCGTTGACCGCTAACACATTTGGGGCGTTACTTGAGAAAGTGAAAGGCGAGGGGTTATTTGAACGTGGCGCCAACGTGACATCACTTGCCCCATAAGTCATGTTGCTCAACGACAAGTTCGCAATCGTTGTCGTAGCACGACCAATAGTGACCACTGCAGCAGCAGAACTTGATGTGTAGTTACCATTCGCGGCTTGTGTCGCCGTGATAGTGGCTGTACCAGCACCCACAACAGACACCTTGCCATCGCCATCAACACTCACGACCCCGGTGTTGCTACTCGAGAAACTAAACGATCCGCTCGACGGCGAAGAGGGCTTGGTTAATGAGAAGTCGGAGTCACCAAATGTTTTCGTTGCCCCAGCCATCGCGCCCAACGTTGGTACCGCTTGACGTACAGTGAACGTCAATGCTTTTGATGCCGCAAAGAAGTCGTCGTTCCCCGCTTGTGACGCTGTGAACGTGGTGGTGCCTGCACCCACAATGGTCACGGCACCAGATGCACCATCAACCGTGGCAACACCAGGGTTGCTCGAAGTCAACGTGATAGCGCCACGCGAGTCGGACGTTGGTTTCGCCAACGTGAACCCTGCTTCACCAAAAGTGCGAGCAATATCGTCAAAAGCGCCCAACTCCGGGGTTGCCTTCTTGACCGTCAGCACAAAACTCTTCGACGCACCTAAATAGTCGTCAGTTGCTGCTTGTGTGGCAGTAATAGTGGTTTTCCCTGCACCAGCAATCACAAGCTTGCCGGAGGTTTTAGAGAACTTCGCTACCGACTCATCGCTGGAGTCAACAGTGAAAGCACCTGGACTATTTGAAGTGGGGTTTTTCAACACAAAAGAATCGTCGCCATATGTTCGTGTTGCGGTGGTGTACGCGCCCAACACTGGCGTGTCGCGAGCAACCACAAGCAACGCTGTTATTGATGCCTGTTCAAAGCCTTTCACTGCCGACTGTGTTGCAGTAATGGTGGTGGAGCCAGCACCTTTAATAGTTGCGCGACCCGTGAGGGAACTCACCTCAACAACGTCAGGTTTACTTGACGTGAACTTCCAACCACCAGAGGAGTTTGATGATGGTTCATCAATAGTGAACGCAGCATCACCAAAGGTGACCCCGGGTATAGAGAAGCGACCTAACGACGGCTTCAACGCCACAGCCGTTGCACTCGCACTACCCGACGTAGCTGCAGCAACCGTACGTTTCACCGTGGTGGGCGGGGTATCTTCATCAACTGGTGCTGCGCCCTTAGGCGGCAACGTTGTGGGCAGTGCAGCATTTTTTACCGGTGATGTTGGGCCAGGCTCATTCGGGGCCGCAGCGCTCGAGGCTTTTGCTTGTGTGGTGGGTGCTGCCTCAGCAACCTGCTCGCCAGACTTCGATGGAATGGTGGTTGGCGCTGAGTACGCAGCGTCAACTTTGTAGTCGGGGTTAGCCATGTCACGAGTGGCAAGAGATGGCAAAGCAGGGTTTTCTTTCGAAGCCAACGCCGCAGGCAACTCGGCTTTCACTTCACTCAAATTCAAAGCTTCGGTCACTACCGATTTCGTGGTTTCACCCGTGGAAGACACTTCAGTCTTTTCCACTACACCAGTAGCCGAAGCCGCCAACACCGTAATGCCGCCGCCTTCCGGGTCGGCTTTCATTTGCACTGTTGGCTGTGCTGCAGACACTTCTTGCTTAATGACCTGGCCATTAGCTGCGGTGACCGCAACAGCCATAGTGTCGCCTTCAACACTTAAGGAAACCGCAGAACCTGAAGCGTTAGCAACCAGGTTTCCTGAAGCCAAGGTGAGATCCACCCCAGGGTCGGCAGTGGAAATAGAACTGCCTTCAATTTCAACAGGATTGTCTTCACTACCTGGCGTGGTGAACTGGGCAATACCTTCAGGCATTAAGGCGTATACAGAAGTGGCGCCAGAGAATTTCATTTTACTTTTGCGCTTCTTCTTCTTCACGCCGCTTGTGGTTGTGGCCGCATCAACTGGATAGTCGGGGACACTCACCACATAGTCATACGAGTCTTTCTTCAAAGCACCTTTGCCCGCAGCAGATGAAAAAGAAAAACCTTTCACCGCTTTCACAGTGGTGCCATCAGCTCCGTTCGGATTCGCAGGCGACACCGTTCCACCATCAGTTTCTACCGACCAGTCAAGGTTTGCAGAACGAATGAGCATCGTTGTCTTTGCAACCTTCACATCTTTGCCACAAAACGGGCAGGTTCCCTCACGCGCATCGAATGGAGTCAAGTCCATGTCTTGCGGGCCACCCGTCCACGCATCGGGGTCGTTTGCGGGGTCAGCACCACTAAAAGAGAACCGCCATGTTTTGGCTTTCAAGTCAATGTCAACGTAACGATTTTTTCCCGGCCAGTTCGAGTCGTACAACATCACACGCGGAGTGTCGGGAGTTGGGTATTCAATGGCGTATGGCAACAACGCGTGGCCACCACCTGCGGTGTACATCCCCAAGGTATATTTCAACATTCCCGCAGCGAAAGATTTTTTTAGTTCATCAATTTTGTCTTCGAACGATGCGGCCATCCACTTGCCGATGCTCTCTTGCACTTCAGGCAAAAACTGTGTTGCGAACGTGCGCATAATTGCGTGCAACGTTTCATCTTGTGAAGGCAACTTCACAGTCGCTGGTGTTTCCTTATTATTGAAACGCGACGACGCCAACGCAACAAGACCTTCACAATGACCCGACGCACGCGCTTGGTTCACCATGCGGGCCCATGCAGCAGCTTCCGCAGTCAACTTGCATGGAGTTGCTACCCCACCCACACAAATAGTTTCATCAGAACCAAACATCGACACCAAGTCGGTCTCATCAAAGTTCACTTCGGGATACGACGACGACGGGAAGTTGGGGAACGACCAACCATCGGTCGCAGTTTGCAAACCAGTTGCAACAGCACCATCAGGAGCTTTCCCACCACCACCCGAAGAGGCACCGCCTCCCGAGCCGCCAGCTCCGCCACCACAAGCAGAGAGCACGAGAGCAGAAAGCGACAATACAGCAATACGACCTCGCATGCGTTGACTCACCACTCCTCCGTTCCTATTCATAGCCGATGGATACATCTTCCAAAAAATAGGTTATCACCGATCATTTTTATTGTCCCATCGCCCTCCGCATTAGAGGTTCCCGATGGAACTAAAGGGTTTTACTGGCGATGCAGGCGCCCAATGTCACGCCCGATTCAAGACCAATGGTGAAGTGAATTCCGCCATACAGGCGCGAGATGCTGGCCTCTTTTGCTGCGGCATCGAACGAAGTAAACGTGCGAGGTGCAACATCGAATGAACCCAATGACTCTTCGGTCATTCCATAGCCAGGGTCGGTGAATTTCCACACGCCCAGGTACGAAGTGAGAGTGTCTGCAGCGGCACGCGAAATAGTGGAATGTCCCGACGGGTACTCGGGGAATGCAGGAGTCGTGAGATAAGAACTCCACATTGTGTCGCTACGTTGCAAAACGGTGACCGGTCTCTCCACCATGTATTGATACTTATATTTCCAACCCACAATGAATGCATCGGCAATAGACATCATGGTGTGAGCGACAATACGAATTGTTTCAAGTGCCGTTGACTGAAGCTCTTCTGTTGCTGCGAGAGCTATAACCAACCAATGTCCTGAAGGTGTTCCCGTACGGCCACGGCTATCGTCCCAAAACCTGGCGATGTCTTTTTGCTCTTCAGTGAGGTTCTTTGCAACAGTGGCAACTTCATCTGCCGCGCCTTGGAATGGCGAAAGAGCATCACCAGAGGTAGGTGGAGCCGGAAGTGTGCAATCTCCTGAACGTGTAAAGAACGTTTTCAACGTGCCCCACCCTGGGTCAATTGCAGGCTGGAACCCTGGTGGAGTTGTAGTCCAAATACCCGGGCCTTTTGTCTCGGGGGGCATCATTGTTTTTGCTTCTTCGAAACCATCTGTTTTGGCTCTGCCAACAACAGCATCTGACACCGCAATTCCATAAGCAATGGATGCAGCTACTTCTTTTGCTGGTAAATCTCGTGATGCACTCTGCAGAACTTGATCGCGTCGTTCACCAAAAGTTGTCTTTGCCGCGGCAACTGGGAAGAGGTTCCGTGCAACCGACGAGCCTGCAGCGAGTGCGGCAATCACCGGGTTAATGGAGCTATCTGCTTGAGGAACCGATGGGGCAGCATTCATTTGTTTGCGCAAAAGATCGTCTGGTGACGTTGAAGCAAGAAACATCGCGCTTGCAACATATGCGTACAGCCGGCTGGCTTTAGTTGGGCTGATGTGGTCGCGCGAAACCCTGACCGTCAATTCAGTCATCAACGAACTCACTTCAGGGGCAACACGCGCATCGGTAGACTCTGCTCGAACCGATGAACTCACAGAAAAGCTTGTGAACGCCGCTGCTGCAAGACCAAAAGAAACAACGCGCTTCAGCATGATCCACCCGCTACTTCCCCATTTGGCTTTGTTGTTTTACACAAGAACGCACCAGTTAATTCGTCATTGCCAGTTGCTCCCGAAAAATTTGCATCAGTAGCAAATGCTCCACCGAACTGAGCATCAACCAAATCGGCATTTTTGAAACTCGCACCAGTGATTCGAGTGTTCTGCACATCTGCGCCAGTCAATTTCGCCCCATCAAAGGTGGCTCGCACAAGGATGGCGTCTGCGAAATTTGCACCCGAAACATCGGCCCCATAAAAGTTTGCCTGGGTGAGATTTGCTTTGGAGAAATTGGCACCCACCAGATGAGCCCGTCGGAAATCGATGCCCGAAAGATCTTTGCCGCTGAAGTTGGCGCCCTCAAGATCTGTACCTTGGCAAGAAGCATCTGCTACTGCTTCACACTGTGCATCTGGCGCAACTGTGTCTTGCGTTGAAGATGTGCTGACACCACCGCAGCCTGCCAATGCACAGAACACAAGCCCCGCTAATGCAGTTCTCTTTAATAATCTCATTGAGGTTCCCTAATGGTGACCACCTGATTTGGTTTTACATCCGTTAACACAACACTCTTTTTGCTCGCTGGGAACTCCACCTTGATAGAAGAAATTTTTCCCCTGAAATTGTTCAAACCGAAATGCTGTGTGGACCCGTCTTGGGTGAGGAATGAGCCTGTTGTGCCCACAAAAGCTTTCATCACTTCCGCACCCTCTATAGGTGTAACGGTAATTTTCGCCCCAAGAGCATCAGCATTAGATGTGCTGCCCAATACTTTCACGCCTAACCACTTTCCGACACTTGCAGTGGCGTTGTGAAGGAACAACGGCGTATTTGCATCCCGAGTGATGAAGAGGTCTTGACGTCCGTCATTGTCGGCATCAAAAACTATGACACCCTTTGAAGGTTCTGTGTTGGTGATTCCAGCAAGTTTCGCTTTTTCTGAAAAATTACCCGAGCCATCGTCAAGCCACAATCGAATGGGGTCGTGTCTCCAACAATCAGGACTGTCCTTCCATGGAATAGCCATTCCAGCAGCGGTGACTACATCTCGTTTCCCGGCATTAGTGGTATCAATTAAGTTCACACCCCAGCCCCAGTTGCTATTGCGGATTCCGGCTTCATCGGTGACCTCTGCAAATTTGCGCTTTCCGGAATAGAAGTAGAGCCTATTTCCTGTTCTGAGAAGGCTCGACCCATCGTTGCACTCGGTACGAGTGCGAATTGACGTCACGACCATCGCTAATTGCTGTTGTCTTCCGAAAAAGCCAATAGCCATTCCCATCCCGTTTTCTTCTTTGCCAAGATCGGCATCAACGGTTCCGTTGGTAAAAGTTCCATCTCCGTTGTTCCAATAGAAACGGCTTTGTCCAAAGTCCATCGCTATTGCCAGATCGAGAAAACCATCTCCGTCGAAGTCGGTGAAACTAGAACTAAATGAGTAGACCAGTTCGATGCGCGACTCTAGTTTTACACCGGCTTTTTCAGTTGTGTCTTCGAAAAAGCCAGGTCTACCTGATGCCCCGAGGTTGCGGAAAAGACGTGAGTGAGAAGGAGTAACAAATTCTGCAGTATCGGTGGTTTGCCATTCATTGGTATGAAAATCAATCCAACCATCATTGTCGTAATCTCCAAAGGAAATTCCCATCCCAGAATGTGGCCGTCCGTCGATCATTGCCACGCCGCGCTCTACTGCTTTCTCAGTAAATATTCCTCTGCCATCGTTGATGAAAAGGTACAACTGTTTTCCAGCAAGCGAGGTAATGACAATATCTTGATCGCCATCTTTATCGATATCGGCTGCAGCTACACCGTTAGTACTTGAAGAGATTTTCTCAAATGCTGAACCTTTGGTTTCATCAACAAACAACACCTTCTTTTTGGTGCTCTTGTTGATGTACAACAACGGGTGATTATACAAACGAGTAAAAACAATGTCGTCGAGTCCGTCTCCATTGACGTCTACTGCAGCCGCGCCGCCTGCAGATCTCTCGGGGTCGCATTGTCGCGACAAGTCACGCGCCACATTTGGTGGGGTCACCTTTGGGA
>Ga0214919_10003730_pt1 | contig 22734 bp, 24 predicted proteins | sample LL1503_MetaG_FD_177994 | JGI IMG/M metagenome (GOLD analysis project Ga0214919, IMG submission 177994) | Freshwater microbial communities from Lake Lanier, Atlanta, Georgia, United States - LL-1503 | ecosystem: Environmental > Aquatic > Freshwater > Lake | place: USA: Georgia | collected... | reverse complement strand
GTAGAATATATGGACGAATCTTAACAGAATCACGCCACTTTGGAATAAGAATTTTTTTAACAATAGTAGACCTCATTTCTTGTGGATATGGACATCCATTTTTATGAGCATACTCTAGACATTCAAGACAATCATTTTCCCAAGCTAATACACATGTTTCGGTAGACCAAGGGCAACCATTTTCATGAGCATACTTAAGACATTCAAGATGACTATTTTTTGCTGCCCGTTCACATGTTTCTGCATCCCAAGGACATCCGTGTTCATGAGCATACTTCAGACATTCAAGATTACCATATTCTGCAGCATTTCTGCACGTCCATTCATTCCAAGGGCATCCATTTTCATGACCATATTTGAGGCATTCAAGATGATCATCAGCTGCAGCCAAACTGCACGTATTATCATGCAATGGACAACCATTTTTGTGAGCATACATAAGGCTATTGATATAACCCCAAGATGCAGCCCACTCACATGTTAATTCATCCCAAGGACATCCATTTTCGTAAGCATACTTGATACATTCGAAAAACGTTTTATCCGATTCATGATCATATCTTTCATAATAAAAAATCATATCTTCAAAATATGTATCTTCATGCCAAGGACATCCGTTTTCATGAGCATACTTGAGACAATCAAGGTAGCATTTATATGTAGCATTAGCACATGTATATTTATCCCAAGGACATCCATTTTCGTGAGCATACTTGAGACATTCAAGATGACCATTATATGCAGCTAATTCACATGTTTCTTCATTCCAAGGGCATCCGTTTTCATGAGCATACTTGAGACATTCAATATGACCATTTTCTGCTGAATCCCTACACGTTTCAATAGACCAAGGACATCCATTTTGGTGAAGAAAAATAAGAATATCTAGACGCCCATTTTTTGCAGCTTTTGCACACAAATCAGATGGATTAAAAGTAGTCATTTTTGAATATCATTATTATAAAGTAATTAAATTATTAGATTTTCAATTTTTTATAAAATTGTTAAAATCTTCTACAAATGTATCATAATCACGTTTTCGACCTTTTCCAGTTTCTGCACACAATCTTTTAGCAGTATCTTCTATCCAGTGTAGAATATATGGACGAATCTTAACAGAATCACGCCACTTTGGAATAAGAATTTTTTTAACAATAGTAGACCTCATTTCTTGTGGATATGGACATCCATTTTTATGAGCATACTCTAGACATTCAAAACAATCATTTTCCCAAGCTGAATGACATGTTTCGGTAGACCAAGGGCAACCATTTTCATGAGCATACTTGAGACAATTAATACAATCAAAAGCTGCAAAAAATTGACATGTTTCAGTAGACCAAGGGCAACCATTTTCATGAGCATATTTAAGACATTTAAGATGATTATCAAGTTCAATATTATTGTTAGGATAATAATACTCATCAAATTCTAAAAAATAACATGATGCTTCTGGCCAAGGGCATCCATTTTCATGAGCATACTTAAGACATTCAAGACAACCTGCCATTGCAGCCCTAGCGCACGTATTTCTATCCCAAGGACATCCATTTTGATGGGCATACTTTAGACAATCAAGTTGACCATATGCGGCAGCTCGTGCACATGTGTCTTCATTCCAAGGAAATTCATTTTCATGAGCATACTTAAGACATTCGAGATGACCTTCACGTGCAGCTAATTCACATGTTTCTTCATCACAAGGGCATCCATTTTTGTGAGCATACTGTAGACACAATAAGTGACCATTCATTGCAGCATAAGCAATTGTTTCTTCATCCCAAGGGCATCCATTCATGTGAGCATATAAGAGACAGGTAAAATGACCATTTTCTGCAGCTTTGGTGCACGTTTCTATAGAGAAAGGACATCCATTCATATGAGCATATATAAGACAGTCAAGATGACCTTTTGTTGCAGCATTGTCACATGTTTCAGCGGACCAAGGGCATCTATTTTCGTGAGCATACTTGAGAATACCTAGATTACCATTGTTTGCAGCCCAAGTGCACGTATTTTTATCCCAAGGACACCCATTTTCATGAAGATACTTTAGACATTCAAGATGACCTGTTCTTGCAGCAATCTCACATGTTTTAGCGGACCAAGGACATCCATTTTCATGAAGATACTTTAGACATTCAAGATGACCTGTTCTTGCAGCAATCTCACATGTTTCAGCGGACCAAGGACATCCATTTTCGTGAAGATACTTTAGACATTCAAGATGACCATTTTCTGCAGCCCTTGAGCATAGTGATATATGCCAAGGACGACCTTTCTTATGATAAATAATAAGAAGATCAAGACGACCATTGCTTACTGCATCACGAATATTTGACATTATTTGTTTTGATTAGCAGTGATTGATTATTTATATAAAATAACAAAGTATTAAATTTTCAATTTTTTTATTTAAAAAACATTTTATATTCATTAATAAAATCTTCCCATAAGTGTCTAATTGTTTTATTTGACATAATATATTCTTTTTTATGATATTTTATTTTTTGATTATATATCCACATACTTAATATTTTATCTAATGGTTTCTTTTTATTTTCATCTATATATTTTTTAACTTGTTCTAAATTTAATTTCTATATCTTACGAGACTGGTTTGCATTATATAGCAATTTATTTATATGTGGTTTATCGCCTATATCTATATTTTTGTTTTATATAATGATTATTTAAATTTATAATTTTTTTATTATAATTTATTTTTCATATGATTTTTAACAGTGATTATTATACTTATTTAGTTTAATATAAAATAATATAAAATGTATCTGATTTACTCATCATTATAAAGTTATAAATCAAGCAATATAGAAGTTTTTTCTACACAAAGGGCACGGAACTACACCAAGATTATAATTTGTGTTTTACACCAAGTTCACAATCTAGGCTTTATGCAGTTTTGGTAGACAATAAAGTACTACTTGAACCACTTATAATAAGTAAAAAGGTATACAATTTATAATAAGTAAAAAGGTATTTATATAAGTTGCTTTTTCTAGTATGTATACTTCATTCTCATCCAGGCAATATGACTGTTGATTGAATTCTTTTTATTTAGTATGATCTTTACTCTATCCGCCAAGTAATCTAGACAACAATCGAATAAATGCACATTTTTACAAGCTGTATTGTATTCGGTTTTAAGATTGTCTACAATCTTGTTTACCTTTTTTTCGTGTGCTACAGCTTTATCATAATCTAATTGTACCTGGACTATAATGATTTCGAGATTATGTTTCATATCGTTATTATCATCAAGATCATATTTCATCTTTGTGAGCATATTATCAAGTGAAACACGTTTGCCCCATGCATAATTGCTCCACTTATTTGCGATATTGATAGACAAATGAATGTCATTTTTTTTCTTACATCTAGAAAAGTGTTCATCTGCAAAAATTTCCATAACATTCATATGGAAACAGTATAGCTTGAACAGTTCTGCCAGACAATTTTCCAATTCATTTAGCAACTTTAGATCGTTGATGTTTTGCTCCATGTATTCGATTATTCAATAACTATTTATGAAAACAAATAGATTATAAAATTTTCAATTTTTTTTATAAAAAATTAAAAAAATAATTATTCGTATAACCAACTATAATAATATCTTTTAAGAGTTGTATTGTTTAGATTAGAGTATTTAAAAAATACGGTAGCATCATTGCATAATGCTTGTAATTGTTTTTTAAAATTTATAATCTGTTCATTATCATAAATATTTTCAACACAATGATTAGGATTTTGTATAATTATATGTGTAATAAATTCTCGTTCTTTTGAATTTAGTTCAAATACACCAATATAATACGGTCCTTTATTTGAATCAATATATGGTGGATAATAACCAATATAAAAATATTGCTTTGATATATTTACACGACTAAAATCACGCATTTTATGCATATCTTGATACATAAATGTAGGAAAAAAATTATTCATATGTATCATTTCATATACCCATGTTTGTGCAAATTGCAATGTTATAAAAGATGTTATTAATTTTAAATTTTTTGAGGTTGGGTTTATAGCAAAATTTTTTTCTACAATATTATTATTAATAGAACGTTTTCTTAAAAATTCATAAAATGAAGGAAACTCATCATTTATATTATTTAAACTATTTATAGAACTTATATTATTATTACTATTATTATTATTTGTAATTTTATTGTTCATTAAGATATTAAAATTTTTATTAATGTGTTTTGTATTTATTAAATTAATTTTGTTAACTTGTGTTAATATAAATGCATTATTATAAAACACAGAAAACAATAAAATAATTATATTTGAATACTTAATCATATAATATATATATATGTAATTTTTCCTTAAATAAAATATACTTATATATGTAATTTTTTCTTTATTATATCTAGATTAATCTAGCTATCTGTGTTTATAGTTTAAGGTTTACACTTGTAGTAATATAGAAGACAACAACTCTGGTTTTTCTTGTTCTTGTTTTTGTTTTTGTATAATTTCTGTATTTATCTTTAAACATTCTTCAATATTTTTTAATGACTGCTTTTGCACATTTAGTGACAACATAGCTATCGTTGCATTAATAATAGTATCATAAAAACTCTTGATATTATTCTTAAGTTGATGTACCACTATTTCTAGTTCTTTATTGTATATGCATTGATTAGAAAGATGATTCTGTATAATATTTTCTATCTTACATCCAACCTTGATAACGCTATCATAAAAGCCCTTAAGGTTAGCCTTATACTTATGTACTAGCGTTTCTATGTCTTGTCTTTCTCTAAATTTATTTAAAAGCTGAATTCTAATATTTTCTTCTCTCTTAAATTCATCGGCAAGTTCCTGGTTTAATAATTTTATTTTTTTTTCAGCAAGTTGAATTAAAGTATTATTATCTATCTGTTTATCACTGACAATGTTAGTTATGAGCTTTTCTCTACGCAAGTGTGTTTCTTTCAGTTGCATCTTGATATCAATAATTTTCTTATTTACAATAGCAATATATTCTCTATGCTTCTGCACATTATTATTTGCTGTCAATAAATCATAACGAAAGCATTCAATGCTATTATTGATATTATGTACCCACGGGATTTGTTTATTCATACTATTAACTATAACCTCTACCTTCTTTATTTCGTCCATTATGTTTTTTATGTGGTGATAATAATTTTACAAGAGTAAGTAAAGAATAAGTAAAGAATAAAATTTTCAATTTTTTATTAATCATAACTTGTTAAAAGAATGTTACCTAATTCATGTTTTTATACATCTATCTGTGGAACTAAAATAGCAAATGAGTTGCGATAATATGGGTCAGACCAGAATGCACGAGCTACTTCATACGAGTGTTTCGTTTTTTTTAAAAACATTCGTATCTTTTTCTTATAATTTTCATTAGCATCAAATGTGAAGTAAAGACGACTACGTTGAAGTGCTAGTTCTTCATCTTCCCACTTAGGAAGACAATTCTTAATCACCCATAACGTATCATATAACTTGTTCTCATGTTCTTTATGTTCTTCTTGTTCTTTTTGTTTTATCAATAGTAACTGTGTATATATGTGCTGAACAACATCAAGAGATAGTGAAACATCTCCTCCTATAGGTTTCAGTAAAACGTACGCCATCTTGACTGTGTTGGGTGTAGGCTTGTTTTGAGTGTGGCTTGAGTTTGGGCTTTGGCTTGATTGGGTTTGGTCTGGGTTTGGTTGTGAATAATTTTTAACATCATATAATAATTAAATTTTTCAATTTTTTTTACACCTTTATACATTTAATTATATTCCTCGTTATTTTAATATTTTTATATATAATTATAATGTATAAAAATATTATATTAATCCCATATAGAAATAGACAAGAACATTTAAATTTATTTTTAAAACAAACAATTTCTTTATTTAGTAAATATTTAAAACCTTTTAAAATTATAGTTATTGAACAATTAAATGAAAAAAAATTTAATAGAGCTATATTATTAAATATAGGATATTTACTTTATAAAGATGAAACAACATTTTTATTTCATCACGATGTTGATTTAATACCAACGGAAGAAACAATTAAAAATTTATATACAGATGAAAAATATGATATTTTACGTATTTATAATGGTCATAATAGTAGTTTAGGTGGTGTAGTTAAATTTAAAAAAGAAATATATGAACAAATTAATGGTCTACCTAATTATATTTGGGGATGGGGTATTGAAGATAGAGCATTTTATTATCGATGTATAACATTAAAATTAAATATATCAAATAATTTTACAAATAAAGATAATTTTTTATTTTTAAAACATTCATGTAATGGTTATATTTATGAAAACATTAAAAAAAGAATTAGTGAAAATGAAAATTATATATATCATAATGAAACAAAAGAAAATAAAATAAAACATATGTTATCTAGTGGATTAAATAATTTAAATTTTGAGATTATAGCAAAAAAACAATTGAATCAATTTACTACCTTAATCCAAGTAGATATTTAATTATTATTAAAAATATATAGTATTTATTTAGGATTAGATGAGAAACGGAATGTGTAATAATAAAGCTATTACCCTTTTAGATGAAATTTATGATACTTCAACAAAATATAATAAAAAAAAAATAAATTGTTATTATAATAGTTGTGGATGTAATAAAGACCTTTATGAACAAATAGATTGTTTTATTTATTGTATAAATAAACCAGAAATAATAGAAATGTATATAAAAAAATTAAGTAAAGAAACATGTATTATTGAATCAGGTGATTGGAAAAATTATTAACATATTATTTATATATTTTTTTTATTTTTTTCATCTTGTTCATATATTTCATCTATATATCTAAATACTGAAAATATTACTAAAATAATTACTGATGAAATAAAAATATTACTAATTTTATCTTTATTAATTGGATATGTAGAAGTAATACCAATAGTAAATATTATAATAAATTTAAAAATATTTGAATTATCAAATAATTTGTTTAACCATTTAGGGACAGGTTGTAAAGTATATCCCGCTAATATACCAGTAAGTAAAAGAGATATTAATTTAAAAAATTCATTTGAAAATGTATCATTTACTGTTTTAATAGTAATATCAGTAATATTATTAACAATAGTCATTATTATATATATAGATAAAATTTTAAATATAATATTTAAAGATAAAAATTATTATTTTATAATAATGGATCACATTGAATTACCTGGAAGATTACTATTAAAGAGTGCAAAATTTCAAGAAAAAAATGTAAGTTTTAAAACTATTGTCCAACTATTAAAAAATAATGAATTAAAAAAACCAAATTTCCAAATTGATTTAGATGAAGATAAAATAGAGGAAATGATAAAATCTTATCAACGTCATCCAGAATTTTTAATATTTAAAAATAAAATAGTTATTGCTGTAATTATTACAATTTATAATAAATCTGATTATCATTATAATATGTATATTGTTGATGGACAACATCGTATTGAAATGGCTAAAAGAATATATGAAGAGGATGAAACAAATGATTATTTAAATTTTTGTTATTTTGATATTAAAATGGAAAAAGATATGAAAAAATTATTTAATGAAATAAATAAAGATTCTTTAAAAATTAGTAAATATATTAGTTTGGATGATTTTAAACAAAATCTTTATAATGAATTAAAAGAATATTTTATTAAAAATAAATCTATATATTTTGCAGATAGAAAAAGAGAAGTAAATAAAAAATATACCATTAGTGAATTTTTAAATATATTATCAGAAAAAAAAATTTTTAACAAATTTATAAATATTGATGATTTAATAAATGAAATAGAAAAAAAAAATAAATTATTTTGTAATAAACTTGAATATAAAGAATATTATAATGATGAACCACTTATTTTTTATAAAGAAGAAGAAACTAATGTAAGAGATGGTATAATTTACACTTTAAAAAATAATAATTTTATTGAATATTTATTAGATGATAAAGTAATACCAGATCATAAATATAAAAAAAATAAAATGTTATCACCAAGATTAAGAATGTGTGTATGGAATCGTTATTTTGGTAATAGTGAAACTGGTTCATGTCCAATTTGTGATAAGAAAATTAAAGTTGGTAAAAATGGCTTTCATTGTGGTCATATTATTAGTGAAGCTAATAATGGTGAAACATCAATAGATAATTTAAGACCATTATGTGCTGATTGTAATAATGATATGGGAAAATTAAATTGGGATGATTATATTAAAAAAAAAAAGATTAAAAGTTAAATTTTATAAATTATTTAGAAAATAAAAATATATTCTAAATAATGGATACTAATAAATTTTGGAAAACTCAACCTATAGATATTTCTAAAAATACACTTGAAAATAAAAGTATTGAGAATATTGATATTAATACAGTTAGAAAAGAGCCGCTTTCTTTACAAGAACCATTTCAATGGTGTGATTTAGATATTTCTAATGAAACAGAATTAGATTTAGTTTATAAGTTTTTATTAACTTATTATTGTGATGATATTAATGATGAAAGAAAATTTCATTATAGTAAAGAAATGTTAAAGTGGTTTTTGATGCCTCCTCATTATTATAAAGATTTATTAGTTGGTATTAAAGCAAATGGAAAATTAGTTGCTACTATTTTTGGAATTCCTATGACTATTAAAGTTTTTGATAAAGTAATTAAAATGATAGAAATTAATTTTTTATGTATTCATCAAAATATTCGTAATAAGCGTTTAGCACCTATATTAATTAAAGAAGTAACTAGAAGAACTAATTTACATGGAATATTTCAAGCATTTTATACAGCATCTCATGAATTACCAAATACATTAATGAAATGTGTATATCATCATAGACCTTTAAATATTCCTAAATTAATTGATGTCGATTTTATGTCTAAACCACAAAATATTTCTATTCAAGGATATTCTAGATTATTTAAAACTATAGAAAAACCGACAATTAATATTAGACCTATTGAAGAAAAAGATTTTACTATTGCTTGTAAAATGCTTAATGATTATCACCAAAAATTTAATATTTCTATATTATTTGAACAAGAACAATTTAACCATCATTTTTTATTTAAAAAAGATGTTATAGAATCTTATATAGTAGAAACAAATGGAATCATTACTGATTTTATATCTTTTTTCTTTATTCCATCTAAATTATTAAGAAATCCAAAATATTCAGAAATAAAAAGAGGATTTTTGTATTATTATTTTAATACAGAAACTGATTTGGAAAAACTAGTTGAAAATGGTTTATATTTTATGAAACAAAATGGTATGGATGTAGTAAATTGTGTTAAACAATATAATAATAAAGAATTTATTGATAAATTAAAATTTATGGAAGGTACAGGTGGATTAAATTTTTATTTTTTTAATTGGTTATGTCCTCCTATTAAATATTCGGATATGGCTATTATTATGATTTAATTATTTTTTAGTATTTCTACCTTTACTCTTAGGTGGAGGTATAATAATTTCTTTTTCTTCTTCTTCTTCTTCTTCTTCTTCTTCTTCTGAAGAATCTTCTATTTCAGAATCTTTTTCATATTCTATACTATTTAATTTTTCATTAAATAGTTTATTATTTCTTATTTTTTCTTGTTCAATAAATAATAATTCATTTACTTTATTATTTAAAAATTCAATTTGTTCTTCCATTTTTACCATACGTTCATTCATATAATCTTTGAAATCTTTTTGATGTTTTTCTAGGGAAATTATAATAGATGCTTTAAAAAAGATTGGTTTAGAATGATATGAAAAGTTAATTTTATATTCTTCATAAGGTTCACTAAATTCATTTTCTATACTCATATCATTATTAGAATAATTATTAAATGATTTTTTTATAATTTCTTCATATTCTTCTTTAATAATATCAGGAAAACTGGCTTTATCTACTTTACCGCGAAAATAATGGTCATTGTTATCAATCGTAAGAACATTGTTAGAATATGTGAAAATCATTAAATATTTATTTTATAAAACAATATTTATTTTTATCAATTTTTATAAAAATTGATAAAAATTCATTATAATTTAATTATTTTATATTTAATATAATGACTTCTGATATTCCTGATCCTATTCCGGGTCCTAATCTTATTTTGGGTCCGGGTCCTAATCTTATTTTGGGTCCTGATCCTGATCATATTCTTGATCTTATTCCTAATCCTATTCCTATTCCTATTCCTGTTCCGCTCCCACCACCACAACTTACTTCAATTCACAATTACAATGATCAAACTGGTGGATGTTTTGATGGGAATAGTATTGTTCATATTAAAGGAAATAAATTTAAACTAGTATCCAAAATAGAAAAAGGAGATATTCTAAATAATGGTGCTAAAGTTATTTGTGTAATTAATACTATTGTAACTAGTGGACAAAAACAAATGGTTAATATTAATGGACTTTCAATTACCAAGTGGCATCCAATTATTATAGATAATGAATGGATATTTCCAGTAGAACGCACACATGCTTATTTAGAAGAAATTGATATGGTATATAATTTTGTTCTTGAATCAAAGCATATCATAACTATTAATGATATCCAGTGTTGCACTCTAGGACATAATTTTACAGATAATTGCGTTATTAGTCATCCATATTATGGAACTGATAAAATTATTAATGATCTTTCTTTGATGGATGGATGGAAGGAAGGAAAAATTACAATTAATGATAATCAATTTATTCGTGAAAATAAGCAAGTTTCAGGAATACATTTATAAAATAATTTTTTTAGAAAATATTTTTATTTATAGAATTTGATAAATCATTACTCCTTATAAAATTATTAAAAAAATTGATTTATAAAAAATTTATATTAAATATAATATGATAAATGACTACAAAATCATATTATAGAATGATACAGTTACATAGTGATAAATTTATTGACACTATGAATAATGATAAAAAATTTGTATATTATGCCGATATTTATGGTAAAACATTTTTAACACATTCTATTATTCATGATAATTTTGATGCATATCTAGCAATGATTCAACATTCATCATTTAAATCAGATATGACTAAACCAGAAATATCTAGACATTTTTTAAAATATATAGCAGAACGTGTAACTGAATGTGAATGGGAAAGAAATAGAAGATATATAGATGCTTTATTTGATATTGATTATAATTTTACAATTGACAATTTAATGTATTTTAAATCAACTTATAATATTTTTATGGAAATTTTATATAGAATGAATAATATAGATTATACAAAAATATTAGAAAGGCTTCATATTTTAGATGATGATATTCAAATAAAATTATTAGAATTAATTATTAAACATTACAAAAATAATAATATGGTAATACCTACAAGTAATATTGAATATTGTATTAAACAAAATATACAAGAAGGAAATATAACTAGTTTAAACATTTTATTAAAAAATGGTTATAATATTTCAATGATTAATACTGTACCAACAATTGCATATCTATTAAGTTATAGGTTAAATGAACATTTAATAACTTATTTATTAAGTCAAAATTGGTATTATAATTTAAATTTTTTTGATTATATTGGAAAAAGTGGTTATAATATTATTGAAAAATTACTAATAATAAAACAAAATTATACTAGATTTAAAATACAATTTGAAACAATTAAAGATACTAATAACTTGTATTTTGATAGTATTGTAATGAATGCATTAACTAATTTTAACGGAATGAATTATAATAATTATTATAACCCAGTAAATTTAGTAAAAATTATTAAATGTATTTATTTTTTACTTGATTTGGCTAAAGAAAATAATGTAACTAATATGATTGAATCAATATCTAAAAAATTTTATACTAAATCCATAGAAATATATAATACACCAACAACACCAACAACTACACAAACAAATTATAATGATAAAATAAAATATTATTTAAAAGAATTTATGACAATAATGGTCGCATCTAAACAAACACAAACAGACGATTTTAAAAATTTACTTACACTTGTATTTACAAAAAATGAACTTGAACAAATTTCACAGGTGCCTTAAAAATTTAATTTAATATTTTATAAACACAAATATAAAAAAATAACTACAGCTTTCATTAAGTTCTATATATAACTGGCATAGGCATATATTCGACACCTTGCCACTGTGCTATAGTACGCTCATAAGCGCGAAATGTTTTTTCTGAATCGAGTTTCTTCTTTTTTGCTGCAGCTAGTTTTTGTTCATATATAGTAAGGTTATCATCATACATTTTATATTTCTCTACACGATAGTGTTCTTCTTTTGCCTTACTTAATATTTTATAGGCATCCTTAAAAAGTATTTGTAATTTTAATGGAACTTGTAGTTTGTATAAATTTTTAACATCTACATCTTTCTTACAAAATCCATATACAAACTTCCATAATTCATCACTGTTGGCAAAATCCGACAATGATTTAGACACCATAGCAATACGAGCTAGACATATCCCGTTAAGCTCCTGTAAAATTAGATAAACCAAATTATCTGGAAGCGTGTCAATGATGAACGTCATTTGTTAGGTTTATTAATAATAAGTAAATTATTAAATTTTCAATTTTTTTATAAATAATTAAAGTTAATTTAATATTTTATTATTTGATGTATAAAATAAACTTATAAATGTTAATATTAAATATATTATAATAGATAGATATGTCATAGAATCTCTAGATACTAAATAAGGCCAATATGGTAAAAATTTAATTATTATTAGACCAATAATTCCTAATAAATAGTTAATATAATTTATTTGTAAATATTCTTGTATATTTATTAAGGGAAACAATAAAGCTAAATGAAAAATATAACTTAGTAAAATAAATAATAAATTTACTTTAGCAAAATATTTTGAATAAATTAAATGAGTATCAATTGTTCCAATAATAGCAATACATATAATGTATAATGAAATAGGAACTAATACCCATGATAATTAACCCTTCATCATATGTTTAGGAAATTCTTCATTAATCATTTTAATATATAATTTGATTTATAAAATAAATATTAACTCGATATGTTCTAAATTAAAATGAATTTATAAATAGGTTTAATGGCTATTTATCTTATATTTTTTGGTCTATTTGGTCGCCATTCTGGCTCTCGGAAAGAACGTAATATCATATATTTTGCAAAAATTGCTTCCATTACTTCATCGTCACAAACTCGATACTCTGCAATAGTCTTGTCAATACTAGCTTCATTCCGAACTAACGGATTAAGTTTCCACGACGAAATAGCATTTGATTTTTTATTGTAAAGATCATTATAACCTTTGTACTCTCGACAAGTTTTTCGAGAACATAATGTCGTGCACTGTTTATTTATCATCGAATTTGTTAGCTCGTCTAGTATATTATTAATAGTTTTTGTTTCATATTGTTCTTGTGACATAAAATATATTTGCTCATTTTGTATCTCCTGAATATTTCTTGGATCACATATACGACAATGTTCACATGCTAAAGAATTTGCTCGATCATTTAGTATTTTCAGCGAAGCATCTCGATTTATAATAGCTTTGTGTCGCATCTCGATTGCTATTGTGTGATGTTTTTTTGCATTTTCTAACCAATGTTGTACCTGCTTCTTGGTAGTGTCATAAATATTAGTCCAAGTTTCTGTATCATCAGCACATATCTGAAATGATTTAGATACTTGTTCTAGACGACATAGAGTGACTGCATTAAGTGTATTAACCTTTTGAATAATCTTAATTAAGATGTCATAGGGTAATTTGTCTATTGTCAGCACATCAGTCGTTTCTTGTATTGCATATATCATAGACATTATTTATGTTATTTTAATTATAATTTAATTAAATAAGTAAATTATAAAAATTTCAATTTTTTTATTTATTTTAATATTTATTTATAATTTCACCTTTTGTAATTTTAGGTTCAACTGTATTTAACATAATATAATCTTTACGTTTCTTATAATTACAAGTATTTAATAAAATTATATAAGTTAATAAAAGTAACATTATAAAATTATAAAAATATATATTATTTAATGTAATAATTATATTATTAATAGTGTCTTCATTAATAAATTTTATATAAATAGTAGTAAAATTTTCAGAATAGATATAACTCATTACATTATGATAGAATAAATTTTAATTTATTTTTTTATACATTATAATAGAATAAATTTTAATTTATTTTTTTATACATTATAATAGAATAAATTTTTTAAATAATTTATTTTTTTATACATACTTTTTCATTATTAATTTTACAATCGTATAATTTTTTGTTTCTATAAAAAAGAGAAGGTTCGGGGTGTATTAAATAAATAATAAGGAATCCAAAATATAAAATTAAAATAAAATTATAGTAATCGTCCATTATAAAGTATTATAAAAACATTTAAAAAAATATAATTATTATTAATTAATAATGGATATAGAATCTTTTGTCTCTTTAAAAACTTTACCTGAATTAGAAAATTTATCAAATGAAATTACAAATGTATTGACTATTTTATCTAGTGGAAAAAAAATAATTAAAAATATTAATAAGGGAAATCAGTTATTAAAAAATCCAAAGATTCAATTATTAAAAGATAAAATAGAAAATAAAGTTAATTTAATTTTAAATAAATTATCAGAATTAAATATTAATAATCTTTTAGTTGAATTTGTAGAAACAATAGGTAAAATTAAAGAGGAAGAATTTAATGATATACAAAAAGCATTTTATCAAAAGATGCAATCAGATATATCATTTATTAAAATTTATATTGATTTCTATAAGTTAATTACACAAGTTTATATTTTACAATTTAATTATTCAAATAAATATATGATTAATATTATCGAATCTAAATTTTTATATGATTATTATGATATTGAATATACAGAAAATTTTAATTTTTTAATGGAATATGAAGATGCAAATAATTTTATAATTTCAGAAAATAAACGTATTAATCATTTAATAATAATTAAGAATATGATATATTCTAATATATTAAACAATAATTTAGAAAATATAATTACTGAGGAATTACTTAAACAAAAAAATTATTATGCTGATATTTATTATTGGTTACAAAATAAAACACTAGATGATACAATTAAATTAAGTATTAAAAATATTATTTCAAATAATACATTACCATTAAGAGAAAAGGTTTTATTAGATAATTTAATAATAGATACTAAAAATACAGAAGTAAAAGGTGCAGTAAAATCTTTAGTTACTCCACAAATAAAAGAACAAAATATTAATTCTGATACATTAGCAATAGAATCTGAAAATATTATTGAAGAATATTTATTTATGGAATCAATTGATGAAGTTAAAATATTTATTGATAATCGATGTAAAGATGCAATATCCAAAAATAAGTTTTCCCAATATTTATTTAATAAATATTTTGAATCAAATATTGATATATCATCTAAAATATTAGATTTTATAAAAATGTTAGTTAAAAAACAAATATTATTTAAGAGTAATTTAAGTAGAGGATTGTTACTTTTAAATAATAATTGGAAAGATTTAGTTGATGATTTTAATAATCCAGATAAAAAAATGAAAGAATTATTAATATCACTTAAAAATTTAGGTATTACCAAAAATTTAGAAAATTTATTACAATCTCATAAAATAGAATATATTTCAGAATAATTTTATTTTTACAACAGGAACTATTTAATTTATTAGGTATATTGATTACATATAATTTCAGTTTTTATAATCATATTTTTCTAAGAATTGTTTTATTTTTAATTGAATTTCCTCTTCTTTTTTTTCCTTAATAGCATTTTCTCGCTTTTCTTCTTGGCGGGACTCATAAGCTTCGTAAGATTTCTTGATAAAATTATCACGCCATTCTCTGCTAGGCATCTCACTAGGATAATAGGCAGAGTCGTGAAATGGATTACCGTATTCTTTAATAATTTTATCAGGATTAAATATAAAATTATCACGAGCATTTCCCATTCTTTGAAAAAATGTAAAATCAATATCATCAGGATAACGAATAGGTTCAGGAACATAAGGAGAAGAAGGAGGAACAGGAGGACCAGGAGTCAACAATTGTGCCCATATTGGACCATCACCAGGCTTGCTATTTTGTGCATCATATGCTAATTGACGTCTAGGAACAAGAGAATCATCCGAGTCACGACGAGGAGTCAACAATTGCGCCCATATTGGACCATCACCAGGCTTGCTATTTTGTGCATCATATGCTAATTGACGTCTAGGAACAAGAGATTCATCAGAGTCACGACTAGGAGTCAATAATTGCGCCCATATTGGACCATCACCAGGCTTGCTATTTTGTGCGTCATATGCTAATTGACGTCTAGGAACAAGAGGAGTTTGAAGAGCAGGATAAGGTGCATTCTTATCAAGACCTGTATATTTACCACTACCAATTTGCTCTTGTAAATTTATATATTTATTTTTATATTTTAGATATTTTTTATAATATTCACTCATATATTATATATATATATATTAATTATTTCATTTATTAGTTCTAAAATTTAGTAATATTATTTTACCTACTTAGAGTAAATATATTTATCAATCAATAGAAATAAATAATAAATTAAAATATATAAATATATAAATATATATATATATGTTAGTTAAAGATTTATATTATGAAAAATATTTAAAATATAAAAATAAATATATAAATTTACAAAGTCAAATAGGAGGGTATCCTCCCGTATTTATAGCAATTACAAATAAATTAGGACAAACTACAGTTGTTTCCGCTCATGATTATCAAGCATATGCATATAATATGTATTTTGCTATTAAGCAGATGACAATTAGCAAATATGAACCTCATCAAGACAAAACTTACCGTAAAGATTGGAATATAATATACACAATTTTTTCTGATAAAGTACACTTTGAAATACTTGATGAAAAAGGTTATGAATATAAATTTGATATTATAGACTTTAATTTTAGTGAGATAGGAATGGGTGATAATTCATTTTGCATATTGGTTAATGATAAAAATATGAGACTCGTGTTATCAAACAGAGAACAATCATTAAAAGACTATGTAGCAGCATTACAAGCATCACGAGCAGGACAAGCACAACAAGCACCACAAGCAGGACAAGCACAACAAGCACAACAAGCACCACAAGCACAACAAGCACCACAAGCAGGACAACTAGTACAAAAGAAAACGTGGTTCAGTGATATCTTTGGTTTCTCAGAGAGAACCGTTTGGGCAGAAAACGTGAAAATGTTCCAGATGGTTGGTGATAAGCTCCAATGCAATACCGCACCGCAATTTAAATCACAGCACGTTGGACTTTTTGAGTGCCTGTCTGTCGCCGAACTGCGCGGTAAAGAACCCGTACTACCAGGTGGTGTGGATCGCCTTAGTTTCAAGCACTTTGCTGCACCAAATGGCATTGGACCGATGCACTTTGAAGAAAGTAATAACGGTGCAGTCTTCCAGGCTGCCAGTCAGTTTAACTGCCTTGAAATGACATCCCAAGATGTATCGCCTACTGCTGGCGTTACCATCTACGAGAATGACAGGACACAAGGTCCTGCATGTGCGGTTGCATGCCCAGCCGCACTTGTATATCGTAACTACCTCGTGAAGCACAGTGTTGGTGGGGTTAACTACACAGGGCAGCATCCCATGCAGATTGACAACCTAAAGGATGTTGGTGTAATCGTCGATAACAGCACAAATAATTACTGGTACATGCAGAACGGCTACGCGTTGCCTGTGCAAACCAACTCTTTATCTAATCTTGCCAACCGCTTAAGGATGGATCACACCCTTGTCAAAAAAGCTGAAGATGCGCTACGTGTCGGTGTGCACTGGAATACCTCTGTTTGGAATACCTCTGTTAAGGCGCTGTCTAAGAACCTTGTGTGTCAAGTATATGCATCTGCGCTACCCTGCGCCTACGCAGGAGCACCAATGAATGACTGGGAGCCTTTTGCTCGCCTCGTATTGCGTGGTTCATATAATGCTACATTATCTGTAGCAGCAGCATTAACAGAAGGAGGTACAAAACGCATCAAGTGCTACCTGACATTCCTCGGCGGTGGTGTCTTCGGAAACAGATATGAATGGATTTGTGATGCAATCAGAGGTGCGCTCGTTATGTATAGCTCTTATCCAATCGATGTGGTGCTCGTACACTATGGTTATAAAGTTGCATCATCTTGGATCACAGATTTAGCAGAAAGAGAAACAACGGAAGAAAGAATAGAACGAGAACAAGCAGAAAATGCACTAAGAGAAGGAAAAGTATTTATAGCATACCCCATAAGTACAGGTTCGTATGAAAAACCCATTTATCAAGTAGCCGAAGCTAGACCCCATCAAAAAGAAGCATATAAAATATTTATGAAGTTTGTAAAAGGAGAAATTACCAAAAATGTTACAGAAACTGTAGATGATATGAAAATAACAACAGCAATATCAATAGCAACAGGAAAAAAAGTAACTTTTCATATTAAAAAGACTTCTGAACAAGAACCATATTTTTTTAGAATAGAAGAGTTTAGTGATCGCTTCCGTGATGAGGTAAAATATTCGTTATTTTGTGATTTAATTGATAAGTCTAAACAGGTAAGTTATTTATCAAATAATGAACCTTTATTACGAAGATGGGTGCATAATAAAATGAAAGGTGAAGCACATTAAACTGTTTGGTGTATTAGTTAAAGAAGATGAAATAAAAAATATTTTATCAACTAATAAACAATTATTAATGGCTTTGTAATTAGTGTTAATAAAATAATTAATCTTTAATAAATATACATTATTAATCTAATTTTGTATAAATATTTAACATTTATAATAAATTAAAATATATATATATAAATATATATATATATGTTAGTTAAAGATTTATATTATAAAAAATATTTAAAATATAAAAATAAATATATACATTTACAAAGTCAAATAGGGGGTAGATTTACTTTAAGCGAATATATGCCTAGTTCTAAATTAAGCATTATAAAACTACCAATAGAAAAAAATTCTATAATAGTTACGGCTCGTGAAATACAAGAATTTGTATATTTTAAAAATTTAGAGCTACTATCAAATACATCAAAAATAGAACAAACGAAAGATTCCACCTTTTTCAAAGATGATCCGGAATATAATATAACTGTTATTTATAGCTCCGATTATAACCCTTTAAATAATTCACGAAATTTTACGGTTAAATTCAGAGTAGAAAATAAGATTAATACTGAGTTTGATTCTGTTGATGATGATTTTGACGAGACTGAGCCTGACCTATATTCACGTGGTGATATGTTAAATAAAATGGAAGAGGCAACTTGTAATATAGAAAAATTTTCTGATATGACTACGACTATACCGATAGACAATTCATTTTATAAGATAACTTTTAAAGGATCAAGAACAGATGAGTATATATTATCAACCAATCACGAATTATTACAAAAATATGTAGAATTAAAAAAAACCATTATAGTTGATGTCACAGCTGTAAAGTAAGAATTATAATACATATAAATTTATAATAAAATAGTTTATAGTGTAATAGACATAAAATAGATATAAAATAGACATAAAATAGACATAAAATAGATATAAAATAGACATAAAATATACATAAAATAGATATGAATAAGATTATTTATCTATTTGGTGTATTAATTAAAGAAGATGCTTATCAACTAATAAACAATTATTAATGGCTTTGTAATTAGTGTTAATAAAATAATTAATCTTTAATAAATATACATTATTAAAAAAATTTAATTATAATATTTCTATATTTCCATTAGGTGATGGACCTAAAAATAAATATATTTTTGCAATACACCCATATAATTGTAATAATGTATCAATACCACCATTAACTCTAATATAAGATAATGAAATTATTTCATGTATTTTTAATTTAGTTGTTTCTTTTATTTTTAAATCTTTTTCTAAAAGACATTTCATAAAAGTTAAAAGGATATCGTTTGGATAATATCCTTTTAAATATAATTCTTTAGTAGTTTCAATAGCGTCAATCAAATTTCCATTAAGACAATCATTAATAATTTTTTCAATATAAATAGGTTTTGGTTTATCAATCATAATATAAATATTATCAGTTGATAATTTACCAAATGCATAATAAATACATTCTAAATTATTAATAGATTGTCTAATATCCATATCAGAAATAAATATTAAATTTTCAATTCCTTCTTCATCATATTCAACATTTTCTTTAATACAAATATCATGAATTTTAAAATATAAATCTTGTTTACTAATTCTTGGATATTTAATAATCATACAAATAGATTGAATTGATTCTATTATTTGTGTACAATCATTACATATAAACACAAATCTTGTATTTTTTCTAAATTCAGAAATTATACTAGCTAATAAATTTTGAGCTTTTGGTGTAATAGAATCACATTCATCTAAAATAATTAATTTATTAGTTCCATCTGTTTTTTTTTTACAAAAAGGATAAATTGTATTATTAATCATATATAACCCTCTATCATCTGATGCATTTAATTCTAAAACATATTCACCATATTGTTTTTCATTATAAATTTGTTTAGCTAAACAAATAATTGTGGATGTTTTACCAGTTCCTGGTTCACCCGTAATAATAAGATTTGGAATATTTTTTGTTTCTAATATTTTGTCAATCTTTGTTTTTATAAATGGGTCTAATAATATTTGTTCAGAATTAATAGGCCTATATTTTTCAACCCAAGGTAATTTAATGTCATTTACTTTATTTGATTTATTTTTAACCCTAATGAAACCTTCAAACATATTAGCATTTGTATTTACCATTATTTCATAGTTATAATTATTTTCTTATATAATTTTACTAAAATTATACAAGTTTATAAAACTAAAAAGTTGATTTATTTTTTATTTATTTTATAAGATATATAGTTAAAAATGGAATACAGACTATATGATGAACAATATAACTATGAAGATATTTCCTATAATTCAATTATTATTAGTTTACTTATTATTTATAGCACAACTATTAGTGTAATACTATTTTTTATTAAACAACCTAAAGAAGTTATTAAAGAAGTTATTAAGGAAGTTCCTGTAAAAGTTATTAAACAAGTTCTTATGGAAGTTATTAAAGAAGAAGAAGAATTGCTTGCAACGGAAGAAGAAAAAGAAGAATTACTTGCAACGGAAGAAGAAGAATTACTTGCAACGGAAGAAGAAGAATTGCTTGCAACGGAAGAAAAAGAATTACTTGCAACAGAAGAAGAAGAATTACTTGCAACAGAAGAAGAAGAAGAATTTCTTTCTACGGAAGAAGATGAATTAATTGCTACTGAAAAAAATTTACTTCTTGAAGAAGAAGAAGAATTGCTTGCTAATTATAATACAAAAGAAAGAGCATTAGCATTACAAGAAGCATATAAGGAAAAACTAGATATTCTTCTTAAAAAGAGAAAAGAAATTAATACAAAATTAGATACTTTTAATAAATCTACATACAATTTATTTTTTAATACAGATAACAGTGGTTTACCAGAATCAGTAATTAATAAAATATTATTATTAAGAATAATACATGTCAATATATCTCAATCAATCACTAAGGAATTACCATCAAATGAAGAAATACTAAGAATAGCAAAAAAAGCAGGTGTAATTGAGTCACCTTATAATATATTAGAATTATTAAAGATAAATACAAACACTTTTGATACTGTTAAACATCCATTTTACGATGATTATAAAGATGTATTATCAAAAATCTAAAAAATTGATTTATTTTTTATTTATTTTATGAATCATAAGTTAAGAAATGGAATGCCAACTATATAATTATTATAAAGAAAGTGTTATGATGTGTGATAAAGAAACTAATAATGAAAATAATAATGAAAATATTTACTATAATTTAATTATTATTAGTTTGCTTATTTATAGTACAATTACTACTATAATAATTTTTATTAGACAACCAGTAAAAGTAATTGAAGAAGTAGAAGTAATTGAAGAAGTAGTAACAGAAGAAAATAATGAAGAAGAATTATTACTTGCTAATTATAACACAAAAGAAAGAGCAGTAGCATTACAAGCAGCATATAAAGAACAATTACAAGTTCTTTTAGAAAAGAGAAAGAATATTACTATAAAATTAAATACATTTACCAATAGTAGAAGCATTAATAAAGGAGATGGAATCAGCCTGAGCTGCCTATGTGATGGGGATTATTCACAAGAACAAATCACTAATTCATTAACTGTTAATGATATATTAGTATACACGATTCTTGAAAAAATGTATCAATCCATAATAAAAGATATGGTATCAGTAGACAAAGAAATACTAATTGTATCAAAAAAAGCAGGTTTATTTGAAGTAACAGGTGATTTATTAAAAGATTTAAATGTGTGGATAACACCAGAAAATCCAATTTATGATGATTGTAAAAATGTATTATTAAATATGTGATCATAATTTTATATAACTACTAAAAAATTGATTTATTATTTATTTATTTTATAAAATATAAAGTTAAAAAATGGAATTCCAACTATATAATGATTATAAAGAAAGTGTTGTTATGTGTGATAAACAAATTAATTATGAAAATATTTACTATAATTTAATTATTATTAGTTTGCTTATTTATAGCACAATTACTAGTGTAATAATTTTTATTAAACAACCAGTGGAAGTAATCAAGGAAGT
>Ga0214919_10003729_pt1 | contig 22751 bp, 19 predicted proteins | sample LL1503_MetaG_FD_177994 | JGI IMG/M metagenome (GOLD analysis project Ga0214919, IMG submission 177994) | Freshwater microbial communities from Lake Lanier, Atlanta, Georgia, United States - LL-1503 | ecosystem: Environmental > Aquatic > Freshwater > Lake | place: USA: Georgia | collected... | reverse complement strand
GTGGCGGCTTCGGCGGCGGCGGCGGTGAACGTCGTGGCGGCTTCGGCGGCGGCGGCGGCGGTCGTGGTGGTTTTGGCGGCGGCGAACGCGGCGGCTTCGGCGGCGGCGATCGTGGCGGCTACTAATCCCGGATTCTAAGCTATCCTCTTCAGGGCGCCAACCGGCGCCCTTTTTTGTGCCTACTGCCCTGAATCCAGGTTTTCCATTCGATCGATTTCTCGATTGAATGACCCTTCCCTTTTCGTGCGCACCCTCCTTGCCATCGCCCTTTTCTTAACCTCAAGCCTGTCGCTTAAGGCAGAGATTTCGGCGGATGGATTACCAGAAGGTGCCGCCGTACTTCTGCACTTCTCCAATACTTCGCTGGCACAGACACAATTGGGCGAGGTCATCCAACAAAGTTTTGCCGACAAAACTTTTTCCATACCCGAAGCCAAGGCCATTGAAGAAAGCTTGGGCTTCAATCCCTTGAAAGACCTCAAAGAGGTCGTCGCTGGTTTATACCGCGATAATCATGCGTCCAAAAACAAAACCAAAGCAGTCATCTTGCTGCGCGGTAAATTTGATTTGAAAAAACTCGCCGCCCTCAGCGAGAAGACATCGGCTATTTGCAGCCCAATAGAATCCTATTCAAGTTGGGATATGGCTGAAGTGGTTGCAGCCATCAATCATGAGTCGCCCAGCAAAGCCGACCGAGGTAAACTCATTCTGGTGGCCTTCGCCGACGACTGCCTCTTCCTCGCCTCGCCCGAATTGATTAAGCCTACACTTGCGTGTCTGCAGAAAAAAACCGCGTCGTGCTCCACCCCGCTAGCGATCTCCGCCCTCAACCTGGCCAACGATAAGCCGTGGCTCGTTTTTTATACGGATTTCTCCAAGATTAAGGCCAAAGGTTTTCTCGGTGAAATGGGCGACAAGGGCATGCATCAAACCCTTATTACCATCAATGAATCTGGGCGTAATATCCAACTACGCGGTGAATCAGAATTCACCACACCCGAGCAAGCCGAAGCTGCGACCCAAGAATTTAAGAAGATGATTAAAGTGACTTCGCTCGTCCTAATGAGTCAGAAATTCACCTTCACTCAGGCCAACGCCAGCGACAGCTACTTACTCGACCTACTCAACTGCCTCACGGTTTCACGCGTGGGCTATTTAACAAAAATCAGCGGCAACCTTCCGACCGTCAAAGCCGCTCAAGCGATTCGGGCCATGGCACGCGAAAGCCAGAACGATAAAACCAATCGCACGGCTACGAGTGGTAGCCCTCCGTCGGAATAATTTTCGGAACTTAAATCGCTTCCAGCGACCCATCGGCACGGAGTCGACGGTAGTAACAACCCGATCGCGCTTTGCCGTTCGCACCCTTGGTGTGACACGCACCCTGCCCCGCAGGACGAACTTTATAGAGAATGGAATTCTGTTCGCAATTCACTCGGACCTCGAGGAGCTCTAAAAAATCTCCGGAGGTCAGACCCTTAATCCAAAGTTCATTGCGCGAGGTGCTCCAGAAGGTGGCTTTCTTTTCTTTCAAAGCGGTCTGCAAGGCCAACTCATTGACGTAACCCAAAATCAACACCTCGCCGGTCTGCGCATCCTGTGCAACGGCTGGAATGACATCCGCTTCGCCTAAGGCAATTTTGCGGAGTTTTTTGAAGTCGAGGCGCAGAGACATGCCCTCTTCGAGTTCTTTATGTTCCTTATCAGCCATATCTATCATTTGGAGGTGTAATTCCCTACATTCAAGGCTGGAATCCCTAGGGGATTATCCCTTACGGAATAAGGGTATGTCTCTCACTAACGCCACCGACCTTTCTCGTTCTGCCACCGAAGCCCGTGGACTTGCCATGGATGCCGTCGCAGCCTGCCACTCCGGACACCTCGGCCTGCCTCTAGGTTCTGCCGAAATTGGCGCCGTTCTCTACGGAAACTTTCTCCGTCACGACCCAGCGGATCCCCTTTGGATTAACCGCGATCGCTTCGTGCTCTCCGCCGGTCACGGCTCGATGTTCATCTACGGCTGGCTGCACCTCGCTGGCTTTGATCTCCCCCTCGAAGAAGTAAAAGCATTCCGCAAACTCCACAGCAAGACCCCGGGTCACCCTGAGTTCGGCGAAACCAATGGCGTCGAAGCCACCACGGGCCCTCTCGGTCAAGGCACCGGCAACATCGTCGGTATGGCCATGGCTGCTAAAATGGCCGCCGCGCATTTCAACACGCCTGAACATAAAATCTTTGATCACTTCGTCGTCGGTCTCGCCGGCGATGGTTGCCTCCAAGAAGGTATCTCTCAAGAAGCCGCCTCGTTCGCCGGACGTTTCGGACTCGATAACTTAATCATGCTTTATGATTCCAACGATGTGACGTTGGATGCGATGGCTTCAAAAACTCAGAACGAAGACACGGCCAAACGTTACGAAGCCGCCAACTGGGAAGTCTTTACCGTCAAACAAGGCAATGAACTCGCTCCGATTGCGGAAGCCCTCGACGCCGCCCGCGCCAGCAAGAGCGGTAAGCCTAAATTAATCATCTGCAAAACCGTTATCGCCAAGGGTATCGCCGAAGTTCAAGGCACCGCTAAGGGTCACGGCGAAGCGGGTGTTAAATTTATTGATGCCGCCCGTAAGTCTATCGGTCTGCCTGACGAAAAATTCTACGTTTCTCCTGAAACGAAAAAATTCTTCGCCGACCGCAAAGTAAAACAAGCCGCCGATCACGCTGCATGGAATAAAACTTTTGCCGCTTGGTCTGCCGCTAACCCTGCGAAGGCCGCCCTCATCGCCAAAGCCCAAGCCGGCGACCATGGCGACGTCCAAGCCCTCTTGTCCTCGATTCCTGAATTCGGCAAAAATGCCCTCGCCACCCGCGTTTCAGGCGAAACCTGCATCAACGCCGTCGCTAAAGCTTCACCGCTCGTGCTTTCGGGTTCAGCCGACTTACACGGCTCCACCAAAAATTATATTAAGGATGTGGGCGACTTCGACATCGCTACACCGGCTGGTCGCAACCTCTACTTCGGCATCCGCGAACACGGCATGGGCGCCATCATGAACGGCGTGGCCTACCATGGTATCTTCAAGCCCTCAGGTGCCACGTTTCTAACCTTCTCCGATTACCTCCGGCCTTCCATTCGCGTGGCCGCCCTCGCGAAGCTTCAGGTCTTCTACATCTTCACGCACGACTCCGTTGGCGTCGGCGAAGACGGCCCAACCCACCAACCCGTCGAAACCGTCAGCGCCCTCCGTTGCATTCCTAACCTCGACGTGCTCCGTCCGGCCGACGCCGAAGAAACCGCTGCGGCCTTCGCACACGCCGTGGCCCGTCGCGATGGCCCCGTCGCCCTCATCCTCTCCCGTCAAAACGTTCCTTCGCTCGACAGCGTTCCTGTCGCCACGCGTCGCCAAGGCACCCTGAAGGGCGCCTACATCGTGCGCAAAGAAACCGCTGCACTCACTCACATCCTCATCGGTACGGGCAGTGAATTACAACTGGCCCTCGCTGCCGCCGAAGAACTCGGTGTCGGTGTACGTGTCATCTCCATGCCTTCGATGGAAGTCTTCTCCCGCCAAACCAAGGCCTACCAAGAAGAAATTCTTCCCGCAAATTGCACCAAACGCGTCAGCATTGAAGCGGGTGTTACGATTTCATGGGGCCGCTACGTCGGCACCGCCGGTAAAGCCCTCGGCACGGATCGTTTCGGACTCAGCGCACCGGGTGACACCGTCATGCGCGAACTCGGCATGACCAAGGAAGCCGTGGTTGCCGCCGCTAAAGCGCTCTAAGCAATTATCAGCATAGAACGAACGGTCGAACCTCTCCGGGGTTCGGCCGTTTTTATATTATTATTTCACGTCCGACAGTTGCGACACGGGGATCGTGTATAAGTCGCCCTGCTCCGAACCAATGATGAGCGCGCGTGCATTCAACCAAGCACAGCCCTCGACCTGCCAGGACTGCATCGGCGGATTGATCAGACGAAATTTTGCGGGTTCGTGGAAAAAATCTTCGCCGGATGCGGGCAACTGAAAAACCCAAACATTACGATAAGTGAGAATGGCTAAAGATTTGCCGTCGGGTGAAATCGAAGCGTCGGTGACCATACCTTGGACGTCAAACCGCGCGACTTTTCTTAAATTCGCCCGCTCACCTACCGTCGGAATTTCCACGCACCATAAATCAGTCAAAGTGTCGCGCCGATGCTTAGTCAGTAAGTAGACTTTTCCGTTCGCAATAAAGACAGCCTCACAATCATGTGATAAATCAGGGTCAGGAAAGGCAACCTGATCCGGCCACGCAAAACTGAAACGTCGTACTTCCGTTATTTCTTTGGCTAATAAATCCGGCTCCTTGAAAATATAAACGAAGAGCTCTTTTCGGGTGGAAATATTATTCCCCGCATCGACCACCATCAAGTTGCCCTCGGCGTCGCCGGTCATCGCTTCCCAATCGATATTCTTAACGCCACGTAAGGCGATACCACCTCGACCATTCGCCAAACCGCCATCAGCAAATATAGGTACGATTTCGGGGCGACTTCCTGAGTCTGACAGGGTCCAGAAAACTCCTGGGTGTTTAACACTGGCCCACAAGGCCGAGCATTCAGGCACAACCGTTCGATTTAATTTACCCGATGACCGTAAATCTAAAACTTCAGCTTCGGGCACAACGCGGGTTACCACCAAAGGCTCAACCGCGCCCAAACTTATAATAGCCGAGAAAAGCGTGAATAACCGAAGCCAGCACATCACCCCATCCTTTGTCTTCTCTGAAATTTAGCAATCCAAGGAATAAGCTTTTGCCTTCTCCTCCGCTTTCCCTGCAATCCAACCCAACAACATGGCACGTCAATCCGCTCGCGCACTTTGGACCGCTAAAATCGTTAACGGATCATTACCTGCTTCAACCAAGGCTAAGAAGAAAACAACCGCCACTGCATCCATCGCTCGTCGCGGATCGGCTGCGGTTATTATCGGGATCGACCCCTCATTACGCGGCACGGGCCTCGCCGTTATCGATACCCGCGTCACCCCAGCTCGACTCCTCGCCAGCCTGACCATCAAAGCTCCGGCGAAATTAGAAGCCTACGAATGCCTCGGGCTTATCGCCGAGAACGTAGAGAAAATGATTTTAAAATTTCATCCCACCGAAGCCGCTATCGAAGAAACTATATATGTGCAGAATTTTCGTACGGCTCAAGCGATGGGCGCTTCACGCGGCGCCGCCCTCAGTGTCTTGGCCCGATTAAATTTAACGGTGAGCGAATACGCCCCTAAGCGCATCAAACAAGCCGTCACCGGCCACGGCGCATCCACTAAAGAGCAAGTGGGGCGGATGATTAAAGCCGTCTTTGGACTCGCGAAAGAGTTGCCGCTCGATGAATCAGACGCTGCGGCCGTTGCCCTTTGCCACGCCTACACGGCACGGGCTTAGTTTTCGTGGATGACAAAGGTATCCGAGCGACCACGGGCCTGACTCCACCGCGCGAGCAATTCGTTTAAAGGCACGGGACGGACTTTTTGTTTTAAGTTCTGCGCGCCGGTCTGAACACACACCGCTAATTGCTGCCAGACCGCTCGGTAAGAGCGACTGAATCGCAACGACTCGTCGCGCACTAAACTGGAAACGTGACAGCAACCTCCTACCTCCGTCACCGTAAATCGACCGGCACGTAATTCGTCTTCACTGACCGCTCGAACGTCAAAACGGGCGAAATGCAAAGCGGGAAAACGCTTCGCAAAAAGTGTGATGGCCTTGGCAAGCTCAGCCGTCATCAGGTCGTGACGATGCACGCAGCGTGCACCATGACCATAACTACCCGAGAGGTTGAGTACCACCTTCACGCCCGCCGGGACGACGTCATTTAACGCACGATCGTGACAGCGCAAATAAAGCTCACCGCGCGAAACTGCGTACTCATCCAACCAGATGAGCTCTTCCAACGTTTGTTCGCCGTCGCCCATTACCACTACGTCCTTCTTCTGGATAATCGCCATGAGGTGCCCGTCGTCCTGACCCGGATTGCGACGCCAAACGATTTCATACTCCAGGCCCGTAATAAATTTCTGTAAAAGAAAATCCTCTGTCGCCTGCGCTACCAAACGCTTCAGGTGTTCATCCGTGCGAACATAACGCATACCCGCACCATCCTCCGAAACCTCCGGCTTGAAGACCAATGGGTAACCATGACAAACGGCAAACGCTTCCGCTTCTTTGAGCCTTTCTTCCACGGAATCTTCTAACACAAGCGCCAGGGTCGGGCAGCAGCGAGAATCACGTTGAAATGGACGCATTAAGAGCGACTTCGAATCACCGATGAATCCACCGATGCGACCAAACGACGGGTTGGCCGAAGCGAAGGCGGTTAAACTACGGTGACGTAAACTTAAAACGATAATCCCTAAACGAATCGGAAAATAAACCAACCACGTGGGCCATAAGGATGGCTGAATCAGGTTGCGGACTTTCATGACAATCTGACGGCGTCCGCGCCATGTCATCGCCGGTACAATCCAGTGCGTAATAAAATGCAACGCGAACAAGAGGCCTAACACCACCCACAAGGCATTACTCTTAAAACGATGCAACTCGCTCATCCCCGCTTCACCAAATTTATAACCCACCCAAATCAATGGCGGCGTCCAAATCAAAGCTGCCACGAAAAGCAGTAAGCTCAAACGGGTGAGGTTGAGTTTCATGATGCCCGCCGTAATAAAGGTAGGTAAACGGCTCGCAGGAACGAATCGTGAACTGACCACCACAAGCATCCCCTTCGGCGTCGAGAACCAACCTGACCACTGGTTCACCTTGTGTTCAGGAATCAGCCACTTCAGTGGCGCCATACGAATCGCCTGCCGGCCAAACACACGTCCCAACATATACAAGGTTAAGTCACCAATCACGATGCCACAAAAACACGCTGCCGTGGCCGACCAAAAATCGAGCATCCCAATCGCGACCAATAAACCCGCCGCCAGGCAGGTGGGGTCCTCCGCCACAAAGGTACAAAGAATGATAACGACCAATAAAATCCAGTAATGCATCCCTTGTGCCTGCGGTAATGGCGGCGTCGGAACGGCCTCGGTTCTCACTTTGGGTGGCGCGCTTACAAATTCTACAATCTGCCCGACCGCCACAGCTTGATTTTCAAAGACCACATTACGTCCACCAGGTAAAATTTTGATTACCGAACCTGGAACTAGCTTCGAGGAGTAAATAGCCGACTCAACCGGCGTCACCCAATCGCTATCGCCGTGAATAATTAGGAGCGGCTCGGAAAGATTGCCTAGAATTTGGTCGTTGTCGGATAAATCCGTATCAAAAATCGTTCGCGCATAATCGCGATCCCATGGCAGTAAATCAACGGCCCCAAAGTTCGGCGTCAAACGCGACACACTCCAGAAAAACGCCCCCTGGAATCCGTAAACAATTTTATTCACCAACGGATTTCCCAAGAGCTCAAATGGCTGCACCCCAGGCGAGGATAGCAACGTGACCGACTGCACGCTATCGTGATGATCTGCTGCTAAATTCAGCGCTGCGGCACCACCGTAACCTTGCCCAATCACATGGTACTGAGTGATGCCCAATTTTTTCAATAGTGCCGCCACCACCTCGGCATTGGCTTCCATGGAGTGACTAGGGACATCACCCTTACTGGTATGAAAACCGGGCAAGTAAGGTTCAACCACGGCCACTCGACCCGACTGCGCTAAGGCCTCACAAAACTTCGAGCCTTCTTTGTCCCAAGGCAATCGATGCAAGTAAACCAGCACTGGCTTTCCACCCGGCGAATTATTGCCGTCGAAGCCATACAACTGAAATTGAACGGGGATTAATTTATCCGTCGGTGCGACTTTATCATTCTTAAAATCAAACGCTGGCACCAAAACCGCCTGGTGACTCGAAATCGTCTCAATCTGTTTTAAAAATGGGAATGTCGCCGAAAGCCCGAGCAAGACAAGGTAACCTAAAATGATCCACCACTTCGTGGGTACACGCCATAAATATTGGTTACGTGGGGCAGAAGACTCCATCACGTTAATCAATAACCAAAGCCCGAGAAGGGGCAAGACGGTAAGCCATAGAAAACGCACCCTTGCTCGATTTATGGCTTCCTTAAACGACCCATCCCCCTTTCTCTTCTGAGACGTGCAAACCACCGGACAGGAACTACCAGGCCTCCGGGTCACCGTTGATAAGGTGGTCCACCATCGTGATGCCAATTTCCCTCCCGAAACGCCGCATGCGTTTGTTTATTTTCTCACCATCAGCAACGTCTCTCAACACACCGTCCAAATGTTGGGACGTAAATGGATCATCCGCTCGCCCGATGGCAGCGTCGAAATCATTGAAGGCGATGGCATCGTCGGACAAACCCCCGAAATCGCACCGGGCGGACAGTTCTCCTACAACAGCTACCACCTCGCCGGCGGACCCCTCACCGCGGAAGGCGCTTTTCACGGCAAGACAACCGACGGACAACGTATCTTCGTGCGGATTCCATCGTTCGCGATGACACCACCTCCCTCTTCCCCCTTACATGAGACTGACTGATTTAAATTCTGGCCGCGAAATCGGCGCCAATTGTATGCTGCTCGAATTCGGCGGCCTACGCATCGTGCTCGATTGCGGCATGCACCCCAAACACGTGGGCAAACCTTCGCTACCAAAACTCAACCTCATCGAAGGCAGCATCGACGGCGTCATCCTCACCCACTGCCACCTCGATCACCTCGGTTCGTTACCTATCCTGCTTCGACAGCACCCCGGTGCGCGCATCTACGCTTCGGCCGCAACCACCCTCTTCGCCCGTCGCTTATTATCGAATTCAATTCAGGTGATGAAACGCCAACGCGAAGAAACCGGTAATCAAGACCTCCCACTCTACGTTGAACAGGATGTCGAACGCGTTGAAAACGCCCTCGCCGCCGTACCCCTCGCTAACCCGCGTAAAATTGGACGGGGAGGCGAAGAGATCAACCTCTCCTTCCACCTCGCGGGTCACGTGGCCGGTGCCGTGGGTTGCATGATTGAACATCGTAAGAAGCGACACTTCTTCACTGGCGACGTTCACTTCCAAGCCCAACGCACCGTCGGCGCCGCCGCCTTCCCGTGCGAGCCGGTCGACACCTTAGTCATGGAATGCACCCGCGGCGCCACCGCCACCATCCCGGGGTTCACTCGCGCCAAAGAAGAGGCACGCTTAATCAAAGCCATCAACCGCGTCGCCGATGCGGGCGGCTCCATTCTACTTCCCGCTTTCGCCTTCGGTCGCATGCAGGAAATTTTAAAACTTTTAAATGAGACAGCCGACGCTGGAAACCTAGCCGATGTTCCCATCTTCTGTTCCGGCTTAGGAATGGACCTGTGCAATTACCTCGATGAGGCCTCAAAGAAAACGAAGCAGGTAAACTTCAGTCGTAAAATTCTCCAAGAGCTCAACGTACTCCCTCTCACCCGTCGTTACGTGCAACCCGGAAAAAATATGTCCGAACCCGGTATCTACGTTCTCTCTAGCGGCATGCTCGTCGAAAAAACACCCGCCTGGCGAGTCGCAGCCAATATTCTCGATCATGAAGAAAATGCTGTATTCTTCGTCGGTTACTGCGATCCCGACACCCCAGGCGGCGAACTCATCGGCATGGCTCGTGGCGGGGAATTTAAGTTCAAAGGACTCGACCACACTTCGATTCTGCGTGCCGAAGTTGAACGCTTCCACCTCAGCGGCCACGCCGACCGCGAAGAGTTGATCGACTTCGCCCAAGCACTCGCACCGAAAGACATCGTGCTCACGCACGGCGATCCACCCGCCCGCGCTTGGATGAAAGAGACATTAAGTAAACTCATGCCCGCCACCCGCATTCACGATCCCGAGCCCGGCGTCGCCATCGAACTGTGAGTACACTGCCAATCCATCTCAGCGATTGGCGTGAATACTTTCTGAGCCGCGGGCCTCGAATGTCCGCCGAAGCTTTCTTACTTAAACTTTCGGAATTCAGTCCAGCCGAGCAACGCGCGGCACTCTGTGGCTTGCCCGACACTAAAAGTCTGATTCAGCGCTTTGAAAACGCCTGGGAGTTGCGCGAACATTCCCTCGGCGGCGTTCCATTCCTAACTAAAGATTTATTTTTCCGCACCGGCCATCCCACCATGGCGGGTTCAACTTTCCTCAACGAGGAAATCGGTAACTCCCGTCATACCTCGTCACTGCCACAAGCATTTCAAATCGATGCAGGGGCGGTGGAATGCGGACGTACGCAACTCAATGAATTCGCCTACGGATTGAGCGGTGAAAACCCACACTTCGGCGATTGCCCCCACCCGACGCACCCCGAATTACTTTCGGGTGGCTCGAGCTCGGGCTCCGCTTTTGCCGTTGCCCGTGGACTCGTGCCCTTCGCCCTTGCTACAGATACCGCTGGCTCCATTCGCGTGCCCTGTGGCTACACCGGAACCTGGGGACTGCGCTTAACACCCGAACTCAATACAGTGGGCGATTCGTTTCCGCTTTCACCTGGCTACGATACCCAAGGCTGGATTGCTCGTACCGCGACCGACCTCATCACCGTTTCGCAAGCCGTGCTCGGAAAATCCGCCAACGTGAATCGCGGACTCTGGGTCGGCGATCTCGGCGCCAACGTTCCCGATAAAATCTTAGAACAAATTCAGGTAGTCGCCATCAAAGCCGGCGCCGAATCGAATCGTGCCGCCACCGAATTGCTTCGTCTCAGCTGCACCGACGCCGCAACGGCCTTTCCCGTACTCGGAGGTGCCGCTGCGGCTCGCGTTCATTCCGCTTGGCATCAACGACGTAAAAATGATTACGATCCCGCCGTCTGGTCGCGCCTCGAACAGGGTCGACTACGCACCGCTGATGAAATTCGTGACGCTGAAAATACCCGCCTAAAAATCCAGGAGGCGTTTCGCGCCGTCTTTAAACAACATGATTTTATTGCGATGCCGTGTACCGCCGGACCCGCCGTTGGCAAAGCGTCTTTAAGCGCCGCCCATCGACACCAACTGCTCGCCCTTAATGCCCCCGCTTCCTTGGCCGGCCTGCCTGCCATTGTCGCGCCCGTGACCTTAGATAACGGACTCACCGCTGGCGTGCAGTTTATCTTCCCCGACATTCCACGCTTCGGGTGGCAAACCATTCTCGAGCGGCTGCGCTAATTAAAGTCGCTGCTTACGCATGTGCGCAGGCGGCTGACCCAAGCCCTCGCGGTACTTAGCCACCGTGCGACGAGCAATCTTAATACCGCGCTTTTGCAGCTCAGCCGTAATCGCTTCATCCGCTAACGGCGCAGCGGGATTTTCCCGCGCTAAAATGTCGGCAATGATTTCTTGTACACCTTCTTGCGCCACCGTGCCTCCATCCGATGTGGAAACCCCTGAGGTGAAGAACCAGCGAAACTCTTTTAATCCAAATGGCGTTAGCATCCACTTGTTCGCGGCGGCCCTTCCCACCGTGGTTTCGTGAACGCCCATTTCCTTAGCGACATCGGTCATCGTCAGCGGCCGCAACTGCGAAGGGCCATGCTCAAAAAAATCGGTCTGACGTTCGATAATAATGCGAGCCAAGCGCTCCACGGTGCGTTGGCGTTCTTCAATGGCGCCAATCAAGAACTTACCTTGGCGCATACGCTCTAAAATATAATGACGCTCTTTATCACCAAGGGCGTTACCCGCTAACATGTCTTTATAGGCTGACACCAGGCGTAGCTTAGGAACGTGACGATCATCTAAAGTGATTTTCCATTTTCCCGCTTCGTCTTTTTCTACTGTCGCATCAGGGGTAACAACGCGGTTTTCATCGCGGGCAAAGCGTCGAGCGGGCACAGTTTCCAATTTGGACAACTCCGCCAAACCTTCGCGAACCTCATCGGGTGTTAGTTCCAAAATCCGACCGCAGTCATCGAGTCGACGAGCCATCATCGGCTCCCAGCAATCGGCAACCAAACGGGCGGCAATCGATAATCCACGTCCACGCTGCCTGAGTTGCGCCAAAAAACATTCCCGCAAATCCCTCGCCCCAATACCCGAAGGATCAAACGCCATCATTAAAGTGTGTGCAGTCGTCACTGCCTCGTAACTCTGCCCGGCTCGCAAGGCGATAGACGATAAATCTTCATCGAGGAAGCCACGCTCGTCGAGCGAAGCAATGAGCAGTTTAAACGCCTCTTGCACCTCGGGGTCTTCGGAAGCGGTGCGCGCCTGCTCGGCCAAGTGCTCCGATAGCGACGATTCACCCGTGACCGATTCAATCATGTGACGACGACGTTCTTCATCTTCCTGCGAATAACCCTGCGAACGCATCTCTTCATAATAACTCTCGTCCCAGTCGTCCTTCATCCGACGGAGGGCATCGAAATCCTCGTCGCCTAAATTCAGTTCACGCGGGGTATCCTCATCGCCCTCGGGTTCGGGCGACGACAGGGGTGCCCCCTCGGTTGCCAAGGGCTCAATTTCTTCAATTAAAGGGTTGGCCGCTAATTCTTCTGATATCTCCCTCAACAATTCCGCTGCCGGCACCTGCAATATGCGCAAAGACTGCCTCAGCTGAGGCGTAAGGATCAGCCCTTGGACCTGCTTCTGTGATTGGTTGATGCCTTGGTTGGCCATTGACGGACAAAAGACATAGAGACTTTTTTCACACTTGGCAAAGCGTAACCATCCCCAATCGACTTGCCTAAGGAGGGCTCACCGACAACCTCTCAAAGACCCCACAAAGCCCAATCTATACGGTCTATGAGAACCTTTACACTTTATATTAATAACGAGGCGCGCGGGCCTTTCACCGAAGAGGAAGTCGTGCAACTCCTCACGTCGGGCGACATCAAAGGCGAGACACTCGGCGCCCTCGCTGGCTCAGAAAACTGGGTCCACATCGCTGAGCTCATAAAGTTCGGTACCACCATCAAACTTTCTAACGACGGCAAAGACCTCACCACCAACGAAGCCCCCACCCTCAGTGCGGTCGATCGCCGAAAACTGCTGACCTACGGATTAGCGACCAACGCCACCGTCGAGCAGTTCACACCGGAACAAGCCCACGCACACATTGAAGAACATGAAGCTCGGATCCAAACAATTCTACGCTCACGAAAAATTATCACGGTATCAGTCTTTGCTTTCTTTTTATTAAGTGCCACGTGCTTCGGGATTTTCACCGAAAGCGGTAGCCGCCTCGTCGGTCGCCTCGTCCAAACCTTCGCCCACAAAGAAGACGCAAAACTGACCGACACTCAACAACGCTTCGAAACGGAAATCAAACGCTTCGAAAAGTTGAATGCGGATATCCAGAAAATTAAATTCGATAAGCCACGCGGCGCCGTTAACCCCAAGTATACTTTGCTTAATCGCGTGCAAGTGCCCAGCAACAGTGGCTTCAAAATCACGGGTACCATCGACTGCGCTCCGCTCAAAGAATTGCTAGCCCAGTCTGAGGCTAAGCCCGATGACTCATTACGCTTGTATATCCTCAATAGCGAAATGCCTCGCGATATTTTGCGCAAAGTGAATCAACAAATTGCCACCCTCGAAGCAATCGTCGCACCTGCCATGAACGATGCTGACATCGAGCGCCTGCGGTACGACGCCATCATGTCCTTCCCCAATAATTCACGTTTTCCTGAATCAGCGCGCCTCCAAAGCGAAATTTCTAACCCCAAAACGGTTAATGATATCAGCGGCGTCATTAAGAAAGTCACGGAGCGCGCCAAGACCGCCGCCAAGAGTGGCGAAAGCAATAACAAGGCGAGCAACTCGGCCAACGATATCGCTCGCGCCTCCAAACAATGGAGCGAGGAACTCTACGCTTACGTGGATCGGTTAAATGATTTTCAAAGATTAGAACGCCTGAACAGTCGGCCCAAAGAACGCAAAAACGCCTGGAGTGAGTTCAATGCGAAGGACGGCGCCGAAATCACCGCCTGGCTTCTTGCCTCCAATACTAAAGAGATTCCGGTGAACGCCGAAGGCCAATTCACGATTCCGGAATCTCCACGTTTAAGCCTAAACAACGGTAATAGCCAAATCCTCATCGCCACTAAGGTCGGCGGCGACACTTTGTACCTTAACTGGAACTCTCGCTACCTTTTCATTCGCGATTTTGAATCGAATGAAATGCCACGCGAAGTCTTCGTCGACCGCGAACAATACAAAATCGTCGATCGCATCACCACCGGCGGAGTTTCATTGGTCGCCCGCGCCCACGTCGGCAATCGCGACCTCACCATTCGACGGGTCTCTCCTAAATGGTACTTTATGAGGGTCGCTCGTGAAAACGATAGCGATAGCTTGTTGTTTATGGCGGATAAAGAAACCTTCGAAAAATATAATACCCTAGGTCAAGTTGTGCCTGCCAGCACGCTGGCAAAACTTGAAATTTACGCAAACCCCTGCGAGTCTATCACCCCATCATCCCTCACCCCTGGAGAATAAGCGGTAGCTGTATAATGCAGGACTTGATGCAGCGCTAATTGCGATCGACCCAAGCGTCGGGCTCGCTGCAGTTGCCCATCTTCACGTCAGTGAGTCGTGTGGCTTTACCCGTCAACGTATCCACCAAAGCAATCCATGAGCTGGTCTTCGTGGCCTGCGTCGCGACCACGTGACGACCATCGGCACACCAAGAGGCGTGCGAGAAATTCAACGGTGAAGTGACGGGCACGGGAGTCACGGTGCCGGCTTTTAAATCCGCCACGGCCAACGAGAGACGACCTGACTGATAAGTGAATGCAATTTGCGCGGCATCGACGGGGTTCCAGCGTGGCTCGGTGCAATAACCAAAGCCCGTTGAGAGACGCGAAACGCGACCACCCGCCGATGAGGCCAAATAAATTCCAGGGCGGCCCAGCGGTCCGCTGGTCAACACCAAGCGCGAACCATCTGGGGACCAACAGGGATCCGTATCCACATCGCCCGTCGAAATAATACAGTGCGGTGCTTCACCGCCCGGTCCGGCGACATAAATATCCATGGTCTGACCTTTGTTCGAGGAAGCAAAAACAATGCGTCCATCGGGCCCGACACTCGCCCCGCCCAACGCGCCGCGTACATCCGCAATCACTCGACGAGGATTCTCTGCACCATTCGTCGAAAAAATTTCAGGGAAACCCGTCCGTGCCGAACTCACAAAATAAATCCTGCCGCCATCGGCCGACCAATGCGGTGAAATCGATGTGCTTTCGAAATTAGTGATGCGACGCAGTTTGGAGCGGATGAGATTCGTTGTGTAAATTTCTTGGTGTCCGCTGAAGCGCGAAACGAAAGCGACTTTCGTGCCTTCAAACAGGGGTTTTAATTGCCACGAGCGACCAAGCCCAACAATGGCCGCATCGGCCACCTTCAGCGCTAAATCATCTTCATCGCGACCTTCCACGGTAGTCTGAAAATTAAAACGTGGGTTATCACACGCCACCGTCGCCGAAACTCCCACTCGACCAATATTTAATTTCACCGACGAACCATTACGTACACTGATTGAGCCGTGCGCATTCAATGCAAAACGTACCGCCGCACCTAAAGTCGGGTCATCGCAATTAATTGTCACCGGAATCACGCCCTTCTGCATTTCCGCTTCGATACTATCATTGATGACAATCCGATCCTGTGCCCGCAGTGGCGCGGCTACGGCCACCACCAATAACAAGAACGTGTACAAGGAAGGACGAAGACGATTCATGGTCAGATTAGAACGATAGCAGTTTGACCTAAGGTCCCCCCGGAGTTCAATCCCGCTCATGGCCATTGATAAGGATTCTATCGAAAAGACCCTCAGCCAGGTGCGCTACCCTGGGTTCAGTCGTGACATTGTATCCTTCGGCCTGCTCCGCGGCATCGAAGTCGCCCCCAACGGCAAAGTAACCATCGGCCTGGCCGTCACCACCGCCGACCCCGCAATCCCCAAGAAACTCTACGCCGATATCGAAGCCGCCCTCAAAGCCTCAGGCGTCAACGATCCCGAAATCGCTATCTCCGTCACCGTCCCTAAAAACGCTCCGGCCGCTGCGACTGACAGCAAGGCCCCCGCTAACGCCGGAGTCGGCAAAGTGAAATTCATCGTCGCCGTCGCCAGTGGCAAAGGAGGCGTCGGTAAATCCACCTTCGCCGTCAACCTCGCCTGCGCCCTCGCTCGCGCCCTCACCGAAAAAGGTCAACCCGGCCGCATCGGACTAATGGATTGCGACATCTACGGACCATCGGTGCCGCTGATGATTGGCATTAATCAACGCCCCGAAATGGAAGGCGATGTCCTCATCCCACTCGAAAACTTTGGCGTCAAAGTCATGTCCATGGGACTCCTCATTGATGAAGACGCACCCGTCGTTTGGCGCGGTCCGATGATCATGAAAACCATTTCGCAGTTCGCCTCGAATGTGCGCTGGGGCGACCTCGAAGTCCTCCTCATCGACCTCCCTCCCGGCACCGGAGATGCCCAACTTTCCATCGCGCAATCAATGGCTCTCAGCGGTGCCATCATCGTCACCACCCCTCAAACGGCCGCCGTCACGGTCGCATTACGCGGTGCCGCGATGTTCAGCAAAGTCGGCGTGCCTATTATCGGCGTGGCCGAAAACATGAGCTTCTTCGAAGGCCCCGACCACTCGCGCCAATACCTCTTCGGACAAGGGGGCGGACTCAAAGTCGCCACCGCACTCAATTCCGAACTACTCGGCGAAGTGCCCCTTGATCCCGCCGTTCGTCAAGGCGGCGACCACGGCATCCCCATCGTGATCAGTCACCCCGACAGTAATGCCGCGCGCGTTTTTAAATCGGTCGCCCTCACCGTCCTCCAAAAGCTCACCGCCGCTTCGTAAATCAATCGTCACCTCAGGCTTGCTAATTATAATTTTCCTCACTTATTAGATGATAAGGAATGAGTAATTATCCTCAGGAACCAACTTCAGCCAATAACTTGGCGGAGCGTTCCTCTCTCTATGCGGAGTTCCTCGCGGAACGCCAAGAAATCCTTCGTCACAAGTGGATTGAATCCGAAAAGGCTGGCATGGACATCGGCTTTGAACGCGCCCTGCTCGACTGGACGCGTCACCACCGTGCCAACTGGCGCCTGCGTCGTAAAGTTTCCTAAGAGGGGGAAAACCACCCAACAAAAAGGCCGAGGAAAACCTCGGCCTTTTGATTGATCTCAAAGGACTGATTACCCTTTGATTTCTTTATGCAAGGTGTGACGGCGGAGCGAAGGATTGTACTTCTTCAACTCAACCTTCTCTTGAGAAAGCTTCTTATTGCGAGTGGTCATATACCGGGAGGGGCGTTTGCCTTCCTTCCGGGCTTCGGTGCACTCAATGATAACGGTTTCGCGAGCCATGGTTTAGAGGTGGTTTGAAGGGTAAGACTTGGGGGCGGATAAGAGGTTCGGCAAGCCCGAAAAACAAGCAGGGCGACCGGAAAGGGTCGCCCTGTGCTTTAAGGCCTAGAAATAAGCTAAAGCTTACTTCTTATGGCGCATTTCTTTCGAACGTTTGCGGCGCTTATGCTTATTCATTTTTAAACGACGCTTTTTCTTTAGGCTTCCCATAGTTGTTAGTAGGCAGGCATCTAGGCAACGGTACGGCAGACAGTAAAGCCGAAACTAAGCTAAAATTCGGGAATCGCTCACCCACAAGCCCGGACCCCAACAACGTCGCAAGGCCGCGGTGATTAAGCTCACGTCTTTATCGTCCGAACAAAGGGCGAAACAGGCACTCCCACTCCCCGTCATGCGAAACACGACACCCGTTGCCACCGCGACTTCTTCGAGGGCGACCGGCATGGCTAAGTACTTAGCGAAGACGGGCCCTTGTAAACTGTTCCCCATTTCCGAGGGATCGGCGAACGGCTGCTTCAACCAACCGCGCAACGATTCCTCCGCTTTGCTGTCTTTAATATAAGTATTCGACTGTGCCAATAAACCGTACGCTTCCGGCGTGGGTACACCGAACGGTGGCTTCACAATCACAACGCGCCGTCCCGCTAAGGCCCGCGCAGCTTCAGCTGAAACGCTTTCGATCTTTTCGCCCCTACCCCGCATCACCGCCACGCCACCGGAAATAAAGTAAGGACAGTCGGAACCAACCTCCGCCGCAATCTCGCGCAGCACTTCAAACGATAAAGGCTTCGCCAAGGTGCGGTTCAATAAACGAATGGCGGCAGCGGCATCCGCACTGCCACCACCCATGCCGGCACCACTCGGGATTTTTTTCTGTAATAAAAAAGAGCCCGTGACCACAGCCGAGCACCGACGTTGAAAAGCCATTGCCGCTTTGATAATTAAATTGGTTCCATCAGTTGGCAGCGCGGCATCATCCGCACTCAATTTCCATGGGCCTCCGGGTGTGAATTCCAATCGGTCCGCACAATCCACTAAGGCCACCAGACTCACGAGATCATGAAACCCGTCCGCCCGCCGACCAGTGACGAGTAACGACAGGTTTAGCTTAGCGTGTGCGACTTCGAAAAGCATACATTAAGCCCGTGGATGAGCCTTGCGGTGCACATCGCGTAATTTGGCTACCGTGAGGTGAGTGTAAATCTGAGTGGTCGATAACGAGGCGTGGCCGAGTTGCTCCTGCACGAGACGCAAATCGGCCCCATTGGAAAGTAAATGCGTGGCACAGGCGTGACGTAATTTATGCGGGGTTAAATCCGCCGGCAAACCGGCCAACGCCAATTTCTTCTTTAACATCAACTGCACCGCCCGCGGATGCATCGGGCCACCGCGTGGCGCCAAAAGCATGGGCTCACCGCGCGCCGCCGATCCACGTAGGCTTAAATATTTTTTAACGGCAGACACGGCTGACTCACCCACTGGCACGACGCGTTCCTTCGAACCTTTGCCAAGCACCCGCACCAAGCCCGAATTCAAATCCAAGTCGCCCGCCTTAATTCCACACAACTCCGAAACCCGTAAGCCGCCTCCATATAATAATTCTAAAACCGCCTGGTCGCGCGCCTTCACCAAGGCAGTCTCCTTCTCCGCTGTCGGTGCCTCCATTAAGGATTCAGCCTGCATTTCCGTCAAAAATTTAGGTAACGAGCGCGGTAATTTTGGTAAAACTAAACCCGCCGCCGGGGTCGACTGAATGCCGCCGCGCTCCCTTAAATCAGCCAGAAACGCACGCAGTGCGGAAACTTGATTGTGTACCGAGCGCCGATCATGCGTGGCCTGGCGCTCAATCACGAAGTCACGCAAGTTGCGTGCCGTTAATTTGGACCAGTCGCCATCCCAGCCGCCATTCGACTTCATCCACAAAGCAAAACCTTTCAGCGAACGCCCATAAGTCAGACACGTGCGCGCTGCCAATCGCCGACCTGCCAATTGACGGGTCAGATAGTCCGATACCAGCTTCACACCAGGCCACTGCGTTGGATCCCCGTCGTCATGCTGGACGGGTCGACGTTTCACAGGGCAGGTTTTTTGCCGTGCTCGGCGCGCACCGTGATACCAATGCCACCGCGCACATTGTATGCGCCCGTGACCTGACACCAAATAGGATCAGCCGCCGCAACTATGTCATCGAGAATTTTATTGGTGAGGTGCTCGTGAAAAACACCCTGTTGACGGTAACTCCAAAAATAAAGCTTCAACGATTTCGATTCCACAATGCGAGGACCGGGAACATAGTTGATTGTGATCTTCGCAAAATCGGGCTGACCGGTTGCGGGACAGAGACACGTAAACTCGTCGGTCGTTAATTCGACGAAGTAATTACGGCCCGTGTTACGGTTCGGAAAAGTCTCCAGCGTTTGCTGAGGTTTGTTTTGAGTATTCCCGAGATGAGAAAGCCCTTGAAGATCTTGCGGCTGCGTTGCCATAAAGATAAAGGGAAACAACCGAAGCCAAAGAGACAAGCGGAGAAGCATAAAAGTGTGTCCTTAGGAGCGAAACCGGCTTGCCACGCTCAAGTCGTGCGGTTGCCTCAAGCTATCCAATTTTATGGATCCTAGGCCTATCGCCATCCTTGGGGCCACCGGCTCCATCGGCACCACCACCCTCTCAGTGGTGCGCGCCCATCCCACACTTTTATCGGTGGCTGGCCTGGCTGCCCATCACCGCTGGCGCGAACTCATCGCACCGGTCCGCGAATTCAAAGTTAAGACCATCGCCTTGGCCGATCCCAAGGCCGCCGCCGAAGCCCGTGCTTCGGGCGAATTCCCAGGAGTCAAAATTCTCGAAGGAACCGCTGGCCTCACTGAAATCGCCTGCCTGCCCGAAGTGCACACGGTGGTTTCCGCCGTCGTAGGTACGGCCGGACTGAAACCCACACTCGCCGCTTTAACCGCCAAGAAAGACGTCGCCCTCGCCAGCAAAGAACTCCTTGTCCTCGCCGGAAAATTTATCACGGCCACTGCCGCACAGTCGGGCGCCAAACTTCTTCCCATCGACAGCGAGCACAACGCGATTCATCAATTAGTCCGCGATAAAAATAAATCTGAAATCGCCCGTCTCATCTTAACGGCATCGGGGGGTGCGTTCCGCGAAACACCGCTCGCACAACTTTCCAACGTCACTCCACCGCAAGCCCTCCAACACCCGAATTGGAATATGGGACCGAAGGTGACCGTCGATTCCGCAACGATGGCGAACAAAGGACTCGAGATCATCGAAGCGCATTGGCTCTTCAATATTCCAGCGGAACGCGTGGACGTTGTCATCCACCCACAAAGTATCATCCACTCGTTGGTCACCCTGACCGACGGCAGCATGCAGGCCCTATTATCGCCTCCATCCATGGCCTTCCCGATTCAAGACTGCCTCCTCTTCCCCCGCCGACTGCCCTGCCCAGCCCCAAGCCTTAATCTCCAAGAGGCCATCGCACTCAATATGCTACCGCCCGACCCCCTGCGCTACCCATGCCTCGGCTTGGCACGCGCCGCTGCGACCAAAGGTGGTATCGCCCCTGCGATTTTCAACGCCGCCAACGAAGTCGCGGTTGAATCCTTCATGCGCGGCCAACTTCGCTTCACAGCCATCGCCGAACTAATAGAGCGCACACTGGCAACGATGACTTCGCGCGAACCTTCGAGCCTCGACGATGTCTTAGAGGCTGACGCCGAAGCGCGCCGCATCAGCAGCGACCTCCTCACTTCCTTCACTCGTTAAACACTTTTTATGGATAATAATTTCTTTAGCGATCTCCTCGGTTCGCTCCGCGGCATCTCGCTCCTCGCCATTTTCTTTGGCGGTTCGATTTTCGTCCACGAGCTCGGACACTTCCTCGCCGCTCGCTGGCGCGGTTTAAAGATTGAACGTTTCTCCATTGGCTTCGGACCGAAAATCTTCGGCTGGACCGGTAAAGACGGTGTCGATTATCGCGTTTCCTGGATTCCCCTCGGTGGCTACGTCGCACTACCACAAATGGGCGACTCTTCCGCCGTTGAAGGTGAGACTTCCGCCGAAGCTGAGAAACTTCCTGAAATTTCCTACGCGAGTAAAATGATCGTGGCCGTTATGGGCGCCGTCTTTAACCTCATCTTCGCCTTTATTCTCGCCTCGGTTCTTTGGTTCACCGGCGTACCCGTTCCGCAAGGCAACGAGAGTACCGTTGTAGGCTACGTCCAAGAAAAAGTTATCACGAGTACGGGTCAACTCTCCGAACTCGGTCTCGGCGAAACCACACCTGGACCCGCCTTCGTTGGGGGCATTCGCTCGGGCGATAAAATTATCGCGGTCGACGATAACCCAGTAAAGAGGTTCTCGCAAATCAGCGAAGCGGTGATGCTTGGGAATAAAAAAGATCCCGCAGGCAACCCCACCAGTACCTTCACCGTCGAACGCAACGGTGAGAAGCTCACCCTCACTGTTCAACCGGCTCGCGTTGAACTCAATGCCCGCAGCGGTGATCGTATTCGTATCACCGGCATCACGCCGCGTTCGGCCGTCATCTTCGATGCCCCAGCACCGGGTTCACCTGCGGAAAAAGCTGGCCTCAAAAAAGGTGACCGGGTTATTTCCGTCGATAAAATCCCGGTTAATAGCCGAGAAGAACTTTTAGAAATCCTACGTAAAGGCGGCACTACGGAACGCACCCTCGAAGTCGTTGCCAGCCTAGGCGAACAAAGCAGTGTGCCACGCTTTGTGAAAGTCACTCCCGTCATCACCACAACGACTAATCCGGTGGACATGATTAACTACGTTGAGGGCAAAACCGCGCACTCCATCGTCGTCCTCCCCGCCAGCCGCAACCTGCTTACGACCGACTCCAAAGCGGCACGCGATCAGCTCATTGTGCTGGGCGTTTCACCCGATGACCCCACTCGCAGCGAAACCCTTCGTGTTGGTACTTTCCTCGATAAGGTCGATGGCAAGGAACTCACCGTACTGCGTTCGCTCGACGACCTCGAACGCGCCGCAGGTGCCGATAAAATCGACCTCACGTTCTACTGGAAACGCACCAATGGAGATGCAGGCAACTTCACTCTTAAGAATGCCGAAGTGAAACAAGGCAAGCCTGTCGAACGCGCCCTCATCGGTGCCGCCTTCCTTAACGTTCCTGAAATCGCTCACTACAACCCTTTCGAAACCTGCAATCACATCGTCCGCCAAACCTTCACCACGCTCGGACGATTGTTTGATCGCGGCTCTGATATCAAAGTAAACCAATTGGCCTCGGTCATCTCGATCAGCAAAACTTATTATAATATCTCGGAAGACCTCCGCCGCGTACTCTGGTTCACGGTTTTGATTAACCTCAACCTCGCCATCCTCAACCTCATGCCGGTGCCCGTGCTTGATGGTGGACACATGC
>Ga0214919_10003728_pt1 | contig 22754 bp, 22 predicted proteins | sample LL1503_MetaG_FD_177994 | JGI IMG/M metagenome (GOLD analysis project Ga0214919, IMG submission 177994) | Freshwater microbial communities from Lake Lanier, Atlanta, Georgia, United States - LL-1503 | ecosystem: Environmental > Aquatic > Freshwater > Lake | place: USA: Georgia | collected... | reverse complement strand
TCTCCTTGATCGCCGCAGTGGTCAGCATGTCGACCGCACGGCCATACTCCGGCTTGGCGGTTCCTTCCATGATGCCCTTGATCTCGCGGAACTGGCGGCGTACTTCGACCACCACCGAACCCGCTGCGCGCCCGACGGCTTCCATCGCCATCGCGCCGAACAGGTAGGGAATCAGGCCACCGATGAACAGGCCGATGATGACCATCGGGTCGCTCAGGTCAAAGCTGATTGCCGCACCGTAGGCTTCGAGCTTGTGTGTGTAATCGGCGAACAGCACCAGCGCGGCGAGGCCCGCCGAACCGATCGCGTAGCCTTTGGTCACCGCCTTGGTGGTGTTGCCGACGGCGTCCAGCGGATCGGTGATCTCGCGAACGCTGGCGGGCATTTCAGCCATTTCGGCGATACCGCCGGCGTTGTCGGTGATCGGGCCGTAGGCGTCCAGCGCCACCACGATGCCGGCCATGCTCAGCATCGAGGTTGCCGCAATAGCGATGCCGTACAGACCCGCGAGTTGGAAAGCAGTCCAGATCGCAGCGCAGACAAACAGCACCGGCCATGCGGTCGATCGCATTGAAACGCCAAGGCCCGCGATGATGTTGGTGCCGTGCCCGGTTGTTGAAGCCTGCGCAATATGCTGCACCGGCGGGTATTGGGTACCGGTGTAGTACTCGGTCACCCAGACCAGCGCCGCGGTCAGCACCAGGCCGACGGCGCAGGACCCGAATAGCTTCATCTGGCTTCCGCTGGCCGTGATGGCGTTGTCCGGAATCAGCGCAGTGGTGACGAAATAGAAAGCGATCAGCGACAGAACGCCGGCAACCGCCAGGCCCTTGTACAGGGCGGGCATCACGTTCTTCATGCCTGGCGAGGCGGTGACGAAGAAGCAGCCGATGATCGATGCGATGATCGACACGCCACCCAGAGCCAGCGGGTATACGACCGCGCTGGTTCCGGCGCCCGTCACCAGCAGCGCGCCCAGCACCATGGTGGCGATCAGGGTGACGGCATAGGTTTCAAACAGGTCGGCTGCCATTCCAGCACAGTCGCCGACGTTATCGCCCACGTTGTCGGCGATGACCGCCGGGTTGCGCGGGTCGTCCTCCGGTATGCCGGCTTCCACCTTGCCTACCAAGTCGGCGCCCACGTCGGCGCCCTTGGTGAAAATGCCACCGCCCAGACGCGCGAAGATTGAGATCAGCGAAGAGCCAAACGCAAAACCGATCAGCGGGTTGAGGAGCTTGGCCAGATTCGCGTCAGGCGTCAGATTGCCGTTGCCGACCAGGAACCAGTAGAAGCCGGTCACACCGAGCAGCCCCAAGCCGACGACCAGCATTCCGGTGATGGCGCCGCCGCGGAACGCGACGTCGAGCGCCGGGCCAATGCCGCGGGTGGCTGCCTGCGCAGTGCGCACATTGGCGCGCACCGACACGTTCATCCCGATGAAGCCGCAGGCGCCGGACAGCACCGCGCCGATCACAAAGCCAATCGCGCTCAGGCTGTCCAGGAAGAAGCCGATCAGCACGGTGAGTACGACACCGACGATGGCGATCGTTTTGTACTGCCGCGCCAGGTAGGCCGCCGCGCCGGTCTGGATCGCCGCCGCGATTTCCTGCATCCGCGCGTTGCCGGCGTCCTGGGAAAGAATCCAACTGCGTGCCCAAAAGCCGTAAACCACGGCAATCAGACCGCAAACAAGTGCCATTACCAGCACTGAGTTGCCCATCATAGTTTTACTCCTATTCAACTGGGAGCAGGAACTGCCGGTCTGCGGCGAGGGTCTGCCCCCTAAAGTCCTGAGACTCGGGTTTCGCTTAAGGGGGCCAACGCATCCGGGGCCCCCGCTGCGTTGCTTCCTCAAGCGTCCCTCGCGGGTGCAGATTGGCCAACGCCGGGACTTTAACTGCAAAAGGCGGCTATTTCGGCTTGTGCAAGGAGTGAGTCAGTAAAATAAGGGTTAATACCTATTTGCAAGCTGAACCCAATCTCGACAAGCCGAACACATGTCTCTTGACAAAGTAACACCAGGATCCGACGCGCCGCACGAGTTCAACGTGATCATCGAGATTCCGATGAACGCCGATCCGGTGAAGTACGAGGTTGACAAGGCGTCCGGGGCGATCTTCGTCGACCGCTTCATGAGCACATCGATGCATTACCCCACCAATTACGGCTATGTGCCCAAGACCATCAGTGGCGATGGAGACCCGGTCGATGTGCTGGTGATCACGCCGGTGCCGCTGATCCCCGGCGTGGTGGTGACCTGCAGGCCGATCGGCATCCTGAAGATGGAGGACGAGGCCGGCGAGGACGGCAAGATTCTGGCGGTGCCCACCGACAGGATCCTGTCCATCTATACCCAGTGGCAAAAGCCTGAAGACCTTAACCCGATGCGGCTGAAAACCATCGCGCATTTTTTCGAGCATTACAAGGACCTCGAGGTCGGAAAGTGGGTCAAGATCCTGGGCTGGGAAGGGCCCGAGTCGGCCAAGCAGGAAATTGTCGACGGCATGCGCAACTACCAGGAGGCGCAGGGCTGACAGAAAAGGCCCGGTCAGGCCCGCGCCTTCTCTGTCAGCCCTGCGCGGCTTTGAACGGGTTGCGCTGCGCGAGTTCGCCCAGGTAGTCGGCGACGCCTTCTCCCTCGCGCTGCAGGAAGTCTTGCACCGCATCGGCGAAGGCGGGGTGCGCCAGCCAGTGCGCGCTGGTGGTGCGAACCGGCAGCAAGGCCCTGGCCATCTTGTGCTCTCCCTGCGCGCCGCCTTCGAAGCGCAGGTAGCCATTGTCGATGCACCACTGTAGCGGCTGGTAGTAGCAGGCCTCGAAGTGCAGGCAGTCGACTCGCTCCAGCGCGCCCCAATAGCGACCGTAAGCGACGCGATCGACCGCAGACCCAGTGTCCGCATGGTTGACGGCGACAAGGCTGGTGGCGATCGGCTGGCCCTCGCGCTCACCGACGAACATCAGCCAGTTTGCTGCCATCGTGCGCGCCATGCGCTGGAAAAAACCACGACTCAGATACGGCGCGTTGCCGTGCTCCAGATAAGTGCGCTCGTAGCAGCGGTAGAAAAAATCCCAGTCCTGGGCCGCGATGTCGTTCCCCAGCGCATGGCGAAACGTCACGCCGGCCTGGCTGACCTTGCGGCGCTCCTGGCGAATTTTTTTGCGCTTGTCCTGGCTGAGCGTCGCCAAAAAGTCGTCGAAATCGCGATAAGCGGGTTGACGGTTGCTCCAATGAAACTGCACGTTGTGGCGCAGCATCATGCCGGCTGCGCTGCAGGCAGCGATGTCGGCGTCGCTGGCAAACAGCACATGCAGCGAAGACAGGTGCGCGTCGGTGCACCACTTGACCAACGCGCGCGCCAACCTAAGGCGGGCGGCGTCGTCGCGCGCCAGCATGCGGGCTCCTGGAACCGGCGTGAAGGGCGGCGCGACCAGCGCCTTGGGGTAGTAGGCTAGGCCGTGCTGCTGGTAGGCGTTGGCCCACGCATGGTCGAAGACGTATTCGCCGCGCGAATGGCTCTTGACGTACAGCGCGCAGGCGCCGTGCAGTTCGCGTGCGCCGCCCGGGCGCTGGTGCCACAGCGCGAAGAAGCGCGCGTCCCAGCCGGTTCTTGGCGTCGCGCTGGCGCTTTCGAGCATCGCCGCCAGGTATTCGTGGCGCATGAACGGGTTGGCATCGGGCTGCAACGCGAGCAGCGCATTCCATGACGCCGGGTCGATGTCGTGCACCGAGTCCGACACCGCGATGACATAATCAGTCTCGGTCATTTCCGGCCACGATTCTGCGGCGATGGCATGGGTGGGTGGCTCATCGCATCATGGGCGCCCGGCGGCGCATCCCGAACAGCAGTTTGTGTTTTCATGAATCTAAAAATCTGCGTGGCCCAACTCAACCTGGTGGTTGGCGATCTGGGCGGCAACGCGCAAAAAATAGTGGCCGCCGCGCAAGCGGCATACGCTGATGGCGCACGCCTGATGCTAACGCCCGAACTGTCGATTTGCGGCTACGCGGCCGAAGACCTGTTCCTGCGACCCGCTTTCATCAGCGCCTGCGACCAAGCGGTCGCGGCGGTGGCTGTGGCGCTCGCCCCCCTGAAGGATATGAGCGTCGTTATCGGGCACCCGACGGGCGACGGCAGCCGCACCCGGTCGGTTGCGGTGTCACGCCGCTTCAACGCCGCCAGCGTGGTCCGCGAAGGCGCGGTGGTCGCGACCTATGCCAAGCGTGAGTTGCCCAATTATCAGGTCTTCGACGAAAGGCGCTATTTCACGCCGGGTCACGGTGTCTGCGTTTTTGACGCCGGGGTGGGCGCTGACCAGGTGCGCGTGGGACTGATGATCTGCGAGGACGCCTGGTTCGAGGAGCCGGCGCGTCTGGCGGTTGAGTCGGGCGCGCAGATGCTGGCGGTCATCAATGCGTCGCCATTTCACGTCGGCAAGGGCTACGAGCGCGAGCGGACGATGCGCGATCGGGTACTGGCCTGCGGCGTGCCGATGGTCTGCGCGCATTTGGTCGGCGGGCAGGATGAAGTGGTTTTTGAGGGCCACTCCTTCGCCCTTAACGCGGGCGGACAGCTCGCCGGGCGCGCGCCGAGTTTCGACGAGAGTCTTTTTTTCGTGACGGCGTGCAGCGCGCGGGGTGTGGTCGAATTCTCGGGAGACATCGCGCCCGAACGCAGCGCCGACGCCGAGCTCTGGGACGCGCTGGTGCTAGGCGTTCGCGACTATTTTGGCAAGAACGGTTTTCCCTCTGCGATTTTGGGGCTCTCGGGCGGTATCGACTCGGCTTTGGTGCTGGCGATAGCGGTCGACGCGCTGGGTTCTGCAAGGGTACGAACGGTGATGATGCCCTCTCCGTACACCGCCGACATCAGCTGGATCGACGCGCGGGCGATGGCGGCACGCATGGGCGTGCGATACGACGAAATTTCCATCGTCCCGGAGTTTGAGGCCTTCAAGGCCTCACTGGCCGCCGACTTCCAGGGCCTGGCCAGCGATGCGACCGAGGAAAATATACAGGCGCGCATACGGGGCACCTTGCTGATGGCGCTGTCGAACAAATTTGGCTCGATCGTGCTGACCACCGGCAACAAGAGCGAGCTGGCGACCGGCTACTGCACCCTGTACGGTGACATGGCGGGCGGCTTTGCCGCGATCAAGGATCTGTCCAAGACCACCGTGTTTCGCCTTGCGCGCTGGCGCAACGCGAACGATCCATACGCGACCTGTGTGGCGCCGATTCCCGAGCGCATCATTACCCGGCCCCCTAGCGCAGAACTGCGGCCCGACCAGACGGATCAGGATAGTCTGCCACCGTACCATGTACTCGATGAAATTGTCGAGCGCTACATGGAGAACGACGAAAGCGTCGCGTCGATCGTCGCCAGTGGCATCGACGCTGCGGACGCCGAGCGGGTGACCCGACTCATCAAGCTCAATGAGTACAAGCGCCGCCAGGCACCCATCGGCATTCGCGTCACCCACCGCAGTTTTGGCAAGGACTGGCGTTACCCGATTACCAGCCGGTTTCCCTAGTGAGCGTCGCAATGGGCTCAATTGGCGCTATCCTAGGGCGGTCGGGGTACATATTTTGCGAAGCGCGCAGCGCTGCGTTTGCATCCCCAGTTAGCGTTTAAATAGGGGTATTCACCATGAAGCAGATTACCGCCATCGTCAAACCCTTCAAACTCGAAGAAGTGCGCGAGGCATTGGCCGAGTGCGGCGTCACCGGCCTGACCGTTACCGAGGTCAAGGGCTTTGGCCGCCAGAAGGGCCACACCGAGCTATACCGCGGCGCAGAATACGTGGTTGACTTCCTGCCCAAGGTAAAAGTGGAGGTGGTCGTCAAGACCGACGATGTCGAGCGCTGCGTCGATGCGATCGTCAAGGCCGCGCGCACCGGAAAGATAGGCGATGGCAAGATCTTCGTCACATCGGTGGAACGGGTCGTTCGCATCCGCACCGGCGAAGAAGACGAAACTGCGGTGTAGGCTTTCCGGCCAGGCGGGCGGCAGCCCTTAGATCGATTCGAGCCTTGGCGCCGCAGAAATGCCTGCGGCCTGCACCAGTTGCGGCAACAACTGCAGCGGATCCGAGTCGGTTTGGAGCAGTTCGACTTGCTGTTGGTCCATGAACTGCTGCGCCACGCTCGCGCGTAGAAACGCCAGCAAGGTGTCGTAATAGCCAGCCACATTGAGCAGTCCGAGGGGCTTGTCGTGGTAGCCGAGTTGGCGCCAGGTCCATACCTCAAAGAACTCCTCGAAGGTACCGATGCCGCCGGGCAGGGCCAGAAATGCGTCGGCGCGCTCCGCCATCATGCGTTTGCGCTGGTGCATCGTATCGACGACATGCAGTTCGGTGCATGCCTGCAGCGCGTATTCCTTTTCCACCAGCGTCCTGGGAATGATCCCCACCACCCGGCCACCCGCAGCCAGGGTCGCTCTGGCCACCGTACCCATCAAGCCATTGTTGCCTCCGCCGTACACCAGTTGACCCCCATGGCGGCCGATCCATTCGCCGGTGGCGACTGCGGCCGCCGCGTATTGTGCCGAAGCTCCCGATCGCGAGCCGCAAAAAACACAGACCGAAAATGCCGGGCCCGCAGCGCTCACTGGCTTTCTCCGCGCACGCACACCAATCGTGTTCCAGCCCAGGTGTCGTGCCAGAACTGGCGCTGGCGCTGAAGTCGGCTTAGTGCCGCCCAGGCCAGCACCCAGGCCATTAGCAGCAGCAGGGCGTCCGTGCCTGTGAGTTGCAGGGGCCCGACCAGCGCCAGTGGGGGAAGGAACCAGACCCAGCACAGGACATAGCGCAGCATGGCCCGTGCCTGGGTGGGTGGCTTGCCGTGGGCGTCCAGCAAACGGATTCCCCAGGTCTTCATGGCCAGCGTCTGGCCCTTAGACCAGAACCAGGTGAAATAGATGCCGAAAATCAGAAACACAAAGGCTTGCAGCGGGTGGCGGTTATCCATCGCGTTGCGGGTCTGGCTCAAGGTTCCGAACAGATAGCCGGCGATGAATACCACCCCGAACAGCAGCATTCCCTCGTAAACCCAGCACGCAAGCCTTCGAAGGAGTGGCGGCGCGCGCATCGGTGGGGCGGCGGCCGGGTTAGTGGCGACCGGGTCCATGCCCGGGACCGGGGACTGCGGTGTCATTGCGCCAGGCCGATCAGGGCGTCGACGGTGTGGATGATGGCAACCCGGCGCCGCGCGGACCCGACCCAGCGACCCGGTTCAAGCGCGCGGTGGAAGCGGGCGCCAGTGGGTCCCTGGGCTCCGATCGGGTGGTGGGCACGTTTGCCAGTTTGTTGGGTGTGGGCGTCACCGCGCGCGCAATCGTCGGCGCGCTGCTCGCCCGGGCCTGGGCCTCTTCTGAAAGTTGTCGTCTTTCCTCCGGGCTGAGGGCCTGGTAGGCCTCCCACTGGGTCTTCTTTTCGTCCGCCGTCAGGCTCTTGGCTTGGGAAAAGTTCAGGCGGGCCAGATTGCGTTGCGCCGGGCTCAGTGCCGCCCACTCGGTCATCCGTCCGTGCAGGGTTGCCTTTTCAGCAGGTGTCAGCCTGGGGTAATTGGTCGAGAGCGCGATCCACTTGCGTTTTTGCCCTTCGCTCAAGGTACTCCAGAAGGGGGCAAGAGGATCCAGCGCCATCCTTTGCGCTGCGCTTAGCTCGGCCCATGTCGGCTTGGTTGCCGCTGCGGCAGGCTTGGAGCCCGAGGCTGCTGCCGATCCGGGCGCCGCCGGCGAAGCCGGCTGGGCCAGCAATTGCCCGGCTGCGAGCAGCAATGCAGGCGCGACAGCCCAGCCCACTATGAGTCCATACAAACGCCGATCCTGCGACAGATGCGGCCACAGCAGCAGGGCCAAAGCTATTGGGCCTGGCCCGAGCCCGCTTTGATGAATTGCAGGAAGCCGGAGTCCGCGTAGGCGGCCAACGGCAGGTCGTCTACCAGCAGCGCCGCGTCCAGCGCAGCAACCTCGCGGGCGCTGTTTTCATTTTGAATCGCGTTGATTGCTACCAAGCCCAGCACCAGCGCCAGCAAGGGCAAGGCCGACGCAATGCGGTTAAACCAGTTCAGGCCTTCGTCGCCGAAGCCGAGGGTTGCGGCGCCTGCGGAAGACCATATCGGCGCGGCGTGCGCGGCCTTGCGGACCTTGCGGCGGGCGAGTGCTTGCGTGCGGGCGATTCGCAACCGCTCGGAAATGTCGCGCGGAAAATCGGCCATCCCCGCAGAGAGCCGCGCAGCGACACGCAGGCCATACCGGCCCTCAAGGGCTTCGATCTGGTGCTGATGCAAATTTGTCATAAAGTTATTCCCCTTTCTCCCAATGCCTTGCTCAGTGCCTGAACCGCCCTAGAGCAGTGCGTCTTGACGCTGCCTTCAGAGCACCCCATGGCTCGCGCCGTCTCGGCCACATCCAACTCCTCCCAATAACGCATCACGAAGGCTTCCCGTTGACGCCCGGGAAGGCGTTGTAGCTCCTCTTCGATCTGACGCAAGGTCTGCGCCCCCTGCGCGAGGTCTTCGGCACTCGCGATTTCCTGCCTATCCTGAGGACCGGCGTAGCTCTCGAGCAGGTCGAAATCGGCTTCCTCGCCGTGCGCGTCAAAGTCGCTGAAGTTGGAGAAAAGGGCATTTCTGGACTTGTTGCGCCGGAACCAGTCCAGCGTGCAGTTGACGAGGATGCGCTGGAACAGCATCGGCAACTCGGACACCGGCTTGTCCCCATACGCCTCGGCCAGTTTCATCATGGCGTCTTGAACGATGTCCAGCGCCGATTCGTCGTTTCGAACATGATAGACGGAGCGTTTGAACGCGCGCTTTTCGACGCCTTTGAGGAAATCGCTCAGTTCTTGTTCGCTTGCCAATTGATATCGACTATGGGATTTGGGCCGTGTGCCCCGGCAGGCCGTTGCCGCGACACGGCCCTGCTTCTATCGTGCAAATTATGGCATCTGCCAGACGCCGGCCCGCGAATTTCTGGCGCCTTGCTCGAAATCGACATGTTGCAGTGCGATAATGAGGCTTGCAACTAAAAACGGCAAACGGGTCCTAGTCTGGCGCAACAACCCCTGCGTCTGTGGCTTTGGCCCTAAGTTCCAACGCGGCCCCACAAGGGTTTGCGAAGGAGCACCCAAGGTTTTTCGTCAGAGAAATTCGCAAAGGTTGATCATGGAAATATCAAAAGTCGAACTCGCTTCGGCAGCCAGCGCCATCATGGCAAAAGCCCCCCATCCCGCACCACCCGGAGTCGAACTCCGGGGAGCCGAGATCCTGGTCAAGGCGCTGCAAGCCGAGGGCGTCAAGCATGTTTGGGGCTACCCCGGCGGAGCCGTTCTGCATATCTACGACGCGTTCTACAAGCAGGACATCATCCAGCATGTGTTGGTCCGCCACGAGCAGGCCGCCGTGCACGCAGCCGACGGCTATGCGAGGGCGACCGGCGAGGTCGGGGTCGCGCTCGTCACTTCCGGGCCGGGGGTGACAAATGCGGTCACCGGAATCGCGACGGCCTACATGGATAGCATACCGATGGTGGTCATCACCGGTCAGGTGCCCACCCATGCTATTGGCCTTGACGCATTTCAGGAGTGCGACACCGTCGGCATCACGCGCCCCATCGTAAAACACAACTTTTTGGTCAAGGACGTCCGTGACTTGGCGGAGGTGATGAAGAAGGCCTTTCACATCGCTCGCAGCGGAAGGCCAGGACCGGTCGTGGTAGACATACCCAAGGATGTGTCGTTCAAGAAGACCCCTTACGCGGGCTACCCGAAATCGGTGGAAATGCGCTCTTACAACCCGGTGCGCAAGGGGCATGGTGGCCAGATTCGCAAAGCGCTGCAACTGCTGCTGGCGGCCAAGCGGCCCTATATTTACACCGGCGGCGGCGTTTTGCTGAGCAACGCCTCGGCCGAACTGCGAACGCTGGTCGACATGCTCGGCTACCCTTGCACCAACACGTTGATGGGGCTTGGCGCGTACCCGGCAAGCGACCGCAAGTTCTTGGGCATGCTGGGAATGCACGGGACCATCGAGGCCAACAATGCGATGCAGAATTGCGATGTCCTGCTGGCCGTCGGCGCCCGTTTTGACGATCGGGTCATAGGCAATCCTAAGCATTTTGCCCAGAACGAACGCAAGATCATCCATATCGACATCGATCCGTCGAGCATTTCCAAGCGGGTCAAGGTGGACATTCCGATCGTTGGCGACGTTCGCGACGTGCTCGCAGAAATGATCGCCATCGTGCGAGAGGGTGCAGCGAAGCCCGACGCTGGCGCTCTCGCCGCCTGGTGGGAAACGATCGAAGGCTGGCGCAGTCGGGGGTGCCTGCAATACGACCATGGCAACGGCGACGTCATTAAGCCGCAGTATGTGGTGGAAACCTTGTGGAACATGACCAAGGATGTCGATACCTACATCACATCCGACGTCGGTCAGCACCAAATGTGGGCGGCGCAGTATTACCGTTTTGACCAGCCGCGTCGATGGATCAACTCGGGGGGCCTTGGAACCATGGGGGTCGGCATACCCTACGCGATGGGGATCAAGCTCGCCAAGCCCGACAGCGAGGTATTCTGCATTACCGGCGAGGGTTCGGTGCAGATGTGCATTCAGGAACTCTCGACCTGCCTGCAGTACAGCACGCCGATCAAGATCGTGTCGCTCAACAACCGCTATCTCGGTATGGTGCGTCAGTGGCAGGAGATCGACTATGAAGGGCGCTACAGCCACAGCTACATGGACGCGCTGCCGAACTTCGTAAAGCTCGCGGAGGCCTATGGCCACGTGGGTATGCTGATCGAGAAGCCGCAAGACGTTGAACCGGCGCTGCGAGAGGCCCGAAAGCTCAAGGACAGAACGGTTTTCATGGACTTTCGCACGGACCCAACCGAGAATGTCTTCCCGATGGTAAAGGCCGGGATGGGCATCACGGAAATGCTGCTTGGCTCGGAGGACCTGTGAGCCCAACGGTGTGAAGGCAGCCGGTTCGAATTCGCCGCTTGTGTTGGCCTCATCGCTCTTGATCGTTTGCGACTGAGTCCACAAAACATTTCGATCAATCTATTGCTCGCCAAGCCCGGGTGTTACCGCATCCGGGGGAGGGCGGCGAAATGAAAAAATCTATTCATGAAACACATCATTGCAGTCCTGTTGGAAAATGAACCCGGCGCCTTGTCGCGGGTGGTCGGGCTGTTCTCGGCCCGAGGCTATAACATCGAGTCGTTGACGGTAGCGCCTACCGAAGATCCGAGTTTGTCGCGCATGACGCTGCAGACCAATGGATCCGACGACGTGATCGAACAGATCACCAAGCACCTCAACCGCCTGATCGAGGTCGTCAAGGTGATCGACCTGACTGAGGGTGCCTACACCGAGCGCGAGCTGATGATGGTCAAGGTGCGTGCGGTTGGCAAGGAGCGCGAAGAGATGAAGCGTATGGCCGACATATTTCGTGGGCGCATCATCGATGTCACCGAGAAGAGCTACACGATAGAGTTGACCGGAGCGCAGTCCAAAAACGACGCCTTTTTAGAGGCGATTGAGCGTGGCGCGATCCTGGAAACGGTGCGCACCGGTTGTAGCGGAATTGGCCGTGGCGAGCGGATCTTGCGAGTTTAATAATCTGACAAGGAGATGGAAATGAAAGTGTATTACGACAAGGATTGCGACCTCAGCCTGATCAAGGGAAAGACCGTCGCCATCATCGGCTACGGCAGTCAGGGCCATGCGCACGCGCAGAATCTCAATGACAGCGGCGTGAGGGTGGTGGTCGGTCTGCGCAGGGGGGGTGCTTCATGGCCCAAGGTCGAGAAGGCAGGGCTGAAGGTGGCCGAAGTCGCTGAAGCGGTCAAGGCCGCCGATGTGGTGATGATCCTGTTGCCCGACGAGCAGATAGGCACCGTCTACACCAACGATATCGAACCCAATATCAAGGCCGGCGCATCGCTGGTTTTCGCGCACGGTTTCAATGTGCATTACGGATTGGTGACGCCCCGCGCCGATCTCGATGTATGGATGGTCGCGCCCAAGGCGCCCGGCCACACGGTGCGCCACACCTACACCCAGGGAGGCGGTGTCCCTCACCTGATCGCGATTGCCCAGGACAAATCGGGCCGGACCCGCGATCTGGCGCTTAGCTATGCGATGGCCAACGGCGGCGGCAAGGCCGGCATTATTGAAACCAACTTCCGCGAAGAGACCGAGACCGATCTTTTCGGCGAACAGGCAGTTCTTTGTGGCGGCACGGTGGAACTGATAAAGGCTGGCTTCGAGACGCTGGTGGAAGCCGGCTATGCGCCTGAAATGGCGTATTTTGAATGCCTGCACGAGCTCAAGCTGATAGTCGACATGATCTATGAAGGCGGCATTGCCAACATGAACTATTCGATATCCAATAACGCCGAATACGGCGAATACGTCACCGGTCCGAAGATCGTCACCGCTGCGACCAAAGACGCGATGCGCCAGTGCCTCAAGGACATTCAGACCGGCGAATACGCCAAGAGTTTCATCCTCGAGAACAAGGCGGGTGCCCCCACGCTGCTCAGCCGCCGGCGCCTGACGGCAGAGCACCAGATCGAGACGGTGGGCGAGACCTTGCGCGCCATGATGCCCTGGATCAAGAAGAACAAGCTGGTCGATCAAAGCCGTAACTAGCGAGCTGTCGCCCGGCGAGCAAGGGCCACTGCGGTGGCCCTCGTCTATTGCGTCGGGGAGCATTCATGGATACTGGCGCCATGTCGGCCTGTCCCAGGTTGGTGGCGAATTGTTTCAGGCGACGGAGGTCATCGGTATGCAAGACAGCACGGATCTGGAGAACGCAGAGCCTGAAGCGGGCATGGTGCGCAAGCGCCGCAAGGGCATCTATATCCTGCCCAACCTGGTCACGCTCGCGGCTTTGTTCGGCGGCTTTTATTCCATCGTCATGGCCATGAATGGCCGCTTCGATATGGCGGCAATCGGCGTCTTTTGCGCGATGGTGCTCGACAGCCTTGATGGCCGTGTGGCGCGCATGACCAATACCCAAAGTGCCTTTGGTGAGCAGATGGATTCGCTGTCGGACATGGTCTCGTTCGGCGCTGCCCCGGCGCTGATCTCCTACGAGTGGGCCTTGCGCGGTCTGGGGCGTTGGGGCTGGATTGCGGCTTTCGTCTATTGCGCGTGTGCCGCGTTGCGATTAGCCCGCTTCAACGTGAACACCGGCGTGGTCGACAAGCGCTATTTTCAGGGCCTGCCGTCGCCAGCGGCGGCGGCAATATTGGCAGGCTTCATCCTGCTGATGAACGATATCGGTTTCAAGGGGTCGGAGGTGGCGTGGCCGATGTTCGCGCTGGCGCTGTATGCTGGCTTGACCATGGTGACCAACCTTCCCTTTTACAGTTTCAAGGACATCGGCGTCAAGAAGAGCGTGCCGTTCGTCGTGATCGTGTTGGTGGCACTGGCGATCGCTGCGGTCAGCGTTGACCCTGCCTGGGTGCTGTTTAGCGTCTTTGTCGCCTATGGCATCAGCGGGTATGTGGTCTATCTGTGGCGCAAGGCCAAGGGAATGCAGACCAGCGTGATCAGCACCTCTACCGACGAACCCGACGAGCGCGGTTTGCACTGACCTTTGGCGGGTTGCCATCTTGTGCTAAAGTGACCGTATGGACAAGTTTGGTGCGCTGCTACTACTAGAAGGCCGGTACGGGCTGAGACGGTAGCGTTCGCTAATCTGTTCAACGGCTCGTATGCAACCAGCAACGGGCCGTTTTGTTTTGGGTTGCTGGTTTCGCGAGATGATTCAGCACCTGCCTGAGGACGACCATGACCGATAAATTGATTATTTTCGACACCACTTTGCGCGACGGCGAGCAGTCGCCCGGGGCATCCATGACCAAGGACGAAAAGTTGCGCATCGCGCGACAGCTTGAGCGCCTGCGCGTCGACGTGATCGAGGCTGGATTCGCCGCGAGTTCCAACGGTGATTTCGAAGCCGTGAAGGCCATCGCCAACGCGATCAAGGACGCGACCGTTTGTTCGCTCTCGCGTGCCAATGACCGCGACATCGCGCGGGCTGCCGAGGCCTTGCGCGGTGCCGCCAGTGCGCGCATCCATACCTTCATCGCCACATCGGCTCTGCACATGGAAAAGAAACTGCGCATGACGCCCGACCAGGTATTTGAGCAGTCAAAACTTGCGGTCCGTTTCGCGCGCAATCTGGTGGGCGATGTCGAATTCAGCCCCGAGGACGGCTATCGGAGTGATGTTGACTTTCTGTGTCGCGTGATCGAAGCCGCGATCGCAGAAGGCGCGACGACCATTAACGTACCCGACACGGTCGGTTATGCGGTACCTGATCTTTATGGACACTTTATCAAGACGCTGCGTGAACGGATTCCCAACAGCGACAAGGCGATTTGGTCGGTGCATTGCCATAACGATCTGGGCATGGCCGTTGCCAACTCCTTGGCCGGCGTTCAGATAGGCGGGGCGCGCCAGGTAGAGTGCACCATCAATGGATTGGGAGAGCGCGCCGGCAACTGTTCGCTGGAGGAGGTGGTGATGGCGGTGAAGACGCGCCGGGACTATTTTGGCCTGGACATGGCCATTGATACCCACCAACTCCTGGCAGCGAGCCGGATGGTCAGTCAGACCACTGGCTTCGTGGTGCAACCGAACAAGGCCGTCGTCGGCGCCAATGCATTTGCCCACGCCTCGGGAATTCATCAGGATGGCGTCCTCAAGGCCCGTGATACCTACGAAATCATGCGGGCGGAAGACGTGGGATGGTCGGCCAACAAGATCGTCTTGGGCAAACTCAGCGGACGCAATGCATTCAAGCAGAGGTTGATCGAACTCGGCGTTTCCATGGAAAGTGAAGCCGAAATCAACAGCGCCTTCACCCGGTTCAAGGAACTCGCCGACCGCAAGAGCGAGATTTTTGATGAGGACATATTGGCCCTGGTGAGCGATGAGCGACTGAGCCATGAAAATGAGCATTACAGCTTTGTTTCGCTGTCCCAGCACAGCGAAACCGGCGAGCGTCCGCACGCCACCATCGTGTTCACGGTCGATAGCCGAGAAGTCAAAGGAAGTGCTGAGGGCAACGGACCCGTGGACGCGACGCTCAAGGCGATTGAAACCCATGTCCATAGCGGCGCCGAGATGGTTCTGTATTCTGTCAACGCGATCAGCGGTTCCACCGAAAGCCAAGGCGAGGTGACGGTGCGACTGCAAAACAGCGGCAGGGTGGTTAACGGAGTGGGTGCAGACCCGGACATCGTGGTTGCATCTGCCAAGGCGTACATCAGTGCCCTGAACAAGTTGCACAGCAAAGCCGAGCGGGTGTCGGCTCAGGGATAGGGCCGCGTCCAGCATGAATAAGCTGGTGCAAGTACTTGAATTTTAAAGTTTTTTTATTAGAATAGCGCCTAGAATCCGTTTTGGGTCCGCGCCCCCGCTGGGGGCGGCGCCTTTTTGACCGAAAGAAGCTTTTGAAAAGAACCCCACGCCTGCTTGCAGCGGCATTCCTTCTGGCCTCACTGATGGCGCCATCGGTCCACGCTGCGGCGGCCCAGCAGTCGACGGCGGCTGCGCCGGTTGTGGGAAAGTCCGGCTCCGCCAGACCTGCCGCGGTGGCCAAGCGCAAGCGGACGGCGACGGCCATCGTTGCAGCAAAGCCTTCGTTTGGTGAACTCGCCGGACTGCACCAGACGCATGACGCATTGGACTTGAAGTCCGGGGTGGCGCTGGTAATAGACCAAGATACCCGAGAGGTGCTGTTCAGTAAGAATGAGCATGCGGTGCTGCCGATCGCGTCGCTGACAAAACTGATGACCGGCGTGATTGTCAGCGAAGCCAATTTACCCATGGGTGAGATGATCACCATCACTCAGGACGACGTTGACACCGAAAAGGGCAGTCGCTCGCGGCTCAAGGTCGGAGCCGTCCTCAGCCGCGGTGAGCTGATGCACCTGGCCCTGATGGCCAGCGAAAACCGGGCCGCCCATGCGCTGGGCCGGGCGCATCCCGGTGGTTTGGCCGCCTTTGTCGAACAGATGAACAGCAAGGCGCAGGCGCTTGGAATGAGCGCCACCCATTATGTTGAGCCCACTGGGCTGTCGAGCAAGAACCAGTCCAGCGCACAGGATCTGGCCCGTCTGGTTAGCATGGCCCATGCCGATCCGACGCTAAGGGAGCTGTCGACATCGCCGCGCTACCAAGTCGCGATTGGCAAGAAGACGCTGCAGTTCAACAACACCAATCGCCTTGTCACCAGCCCGAATTGGCAAATCGGGCTGCAGAAGACCGGCTACATATCCGAGGCCGGGCGGTGCCTGGTGATGCAAGCAACCGTGGCGGGGCGCAAACTGATCATGGTTTTCCTCGATTCTGCCGGCAAGCTGACCCGTATCGCCGACGCCGAGCGGGTACGCCGCTGGGTCGAATCAACCCCCAGCCTGAAGCCCTTGGTCTGACGCGCTGCGGCTCGCTATGCGGGCTGACTGAAACCCAGCGTCGCGCAGATTGCGTCCGCTGTGTGTTTTAGGTGGGAAAGCCAGTTCTCGTCCAATCGGTCGGCCGGCGCCGAAATGGACAATCCGGCAATCAGCTTGCCCTGGTCGTCGTAGATACCGGCCGCCATGCAGCGTACGCCGAGTTCAAGCTCTTCGTTGTCTTGCGCGTAATGCAGCAGTCGAACCCTGGCCAGTTCGCGTTCTAGTACCGACAGTTGCGTGATGCTGTTGCGGGTCTGACCGTGCAGACCGGTGCGTGCGGCGTAGGCGCGCAGGCGTTGCGCATCGTCGGTGGCCAGAAACAGCTTTCCGACCGATGTCAGGTGCAAAGGTGCCCGCCCGCCCACGGCCCGGACCACCTGCATTCCCGAACGCTCGCTGTACGCGCGCTCGACGTAGACGATCTCGTCCCCCTGACGCAGACTTAAATTGACCGGCTGTTGGATCTTCTTGTGCAGTTCGCGCATCGGCCCCAGGGCCGCGTCGCGGACGCTCAGGCGTCCCTTGACCAGGTTTCCCAACTCCAACAGCCGCATGCCCAGGCGATAGCTCCCGGGTTGCGGGCGCTCGACATAGCGCCCGATTGCCAAGTCGTTGAGTATGCGGTGCGCGGTCGACGGATGCAGGCCGGTTCTTTCGCTGATCTCCTTGAGCGACGTTGCATCTTCGCGCGAGGCCAGCACGTCTATCAAAGAAAATATGCGCTCGATGACCTGTACGGTAGGGGCGGCATGGGTGCCCGGGTCCTGGCGTTTCAAACGCCGCTCCCGGCGCTGTCTTTGTCCGACCAGACGCCATTGACGAGCATCTGTTGCGGTTGGAAGCGGGCTTTGTAGTTCATTTTGGCGCTGGCCGAAATCCAGTAGCCCAGGTACAGATGCGGCAGATCGAGTTGGCGCGCCTGCTCGATCTGCCACAGCACGCCGTAGGTGCCATAGCTGGTTCCCGGGTCGGGTTCGTAAAAGGTGTACACGGCCGAAATTCCATCTTCCAGCAGGTCCAGTATCGCGACCATTTTAAGGGCGCCTGGCGCCCCGTTGGCCTCGGGGGAACGGAACTCCACCAGGCGCGAGTTGACGCGGGTTTGCAGCAGGAACTGGGTGTACTGTTCGACGCTGTCCTGGTCCATTCCACCGCCGGCATGGCGGCCGTTTTGATAGCGCAGGTACAACTGGTAGTGCTCAGGAACAAACCCGAGTTTCATCACCCGGGCCTGCAGATCGGCATGCCGTGCCCATGTGCGGCGCTGACTGCGGTCCGGTGTGAAGGTCCTGGCTAGCACCCGCAAGGGCACGCACGCCTGGCAGGAGTCGCAATGGGGCCTGTATGTGAACAGGCCACTGCGCCTGAAACCCTGGCTGACCAGGTCGGAGTAGGTGGCGCTGTTGATCAGATGGCTGGGCGTCGCCACCTGCGAGCGCGCCTTGCGGCCGCTGAGGTAACTGCAGGGATAGGGGGCGGTGGCATAGAACTGCAGCGTCTGCAGCGGCAATTCTCTAGGGTGGGTCACGTTTCGGCGCGCATGGGGATCGTTGGTCGCGCCAGTATAGGGCGACCGGGCCGCTGCCCGGGGCGCCTAAGCCTTGGCGAAAAACGATTTCCCCAACGCAAAAATCGAATTGACCGCGAGGTCGCCTGAATTTCCCTGCGCGGGCCTTTTGAACACGCCCCGTCTGGCGGGTTTGCGCAATGGCATGGATTTGCCATTGGCCAGCTGTTCGACCACCAGACTGTGCAAGCTGACCGATTGCAGATAGTCGAACATTCTCAAGCTCAAACTGTCCCAGAGTTCCTGCGTCATTTCCCGCACCGCCGGCGTTCCGGTGCACGAGGCGTCGGGCGTATCACGCCCTTCCACGGCACTGACGATGTCGGCTACCGTGATGCTTTCGGCGGCTCGGGCCAGTGCGTAGCCGCCGCCGGGTCCGCGCGTGCTCGCGACCAACCCGTCGCGACGCAACTTGCTGAACATCTGCTCCAGATAGGACAACGAAATCTGGTGGCGTTGCGCAATGCCTGCCAACGCAACCGGCCCTCCCGGCTGGTACATCGCCACATCAATCATCGCCGTGACGGCAAACCGTCCTTTGGTCGTCAGTCGCATTGGGGCCCCCTCGTAGATACCACGACAACCGTGGCAATGCGCCAATGTAGGTTGAATATTGATTCGTGTAAATTCGAATTTTATCAATTTTTACTTCGTAAAATACGATCTAATTTGTTCTTAAAAGGATTTTTTAGATGAACTTTCGGCACCTGCACTACTTCTGGGTCACGGCCAAGGCCGGCGGCGTCATGCGCGCGGGCGAACAACTGCACACCACGCCCCAGACCTTGTCGGGACAGATCAAGCTGCTGGAGGGGTGGCTGGGCCGTAAATTGTTTCGCAAGAGCGGCCGCCAACTTGAATTGACGGACGACGGTCGCGTCGCCCTGCGCTATGCCGATCAGATCTTCAACCTCGGGGTAGAACTGGAGGCGGCTGTTCGACAGGCGCGCGGTGGCCAGCGGGTGCTGGACTTTCGCGTCGGCGTTGCCGATTCGGTGGCCAAGTCGATCGCGTACCACCTGCTCGAACCCGCCTTGCTGGTGTCGGAACCGGTACGGCTGATCTGTATCGAGGGCAAGTTTCCCGATTTACTGGCCCAACTCGCATTGCAGCGTCTGGACTTGGTGGTGGCAGACGAGCCCATGTCCAGGCGCACCAACGTGAAGGCCTTCAACCACCCGCTGGGACGAACGGCGATGAGTTTCTTTTGCGCGCCCACCCTCATGTCGCAGATCAAGGGCCGGTTTCCCGCCTGTTTGAACGGCATGCCGATGCTGATCCATGGCGCTTCAGCTTCGGTGCGCCAGCAGTTCGAGGGTTGGCTGATCCGCCATGAGCTCCAGCCGCACATCGTCGGCGAGTTCGACGACGGTGCGCTGATGACTGCGTTCGGCCGCCAGGGCCGGGGGGTATTCATGGCGCCCACAGTGCTTGAGGCCGAGACCGTTGCGCAGTTCGGCGTGACCGTGATAGGTCGCAGCGACGAGCTGGTGGAAGAGTTCTTCGCAGTTTCGGTCGAGCGGCGTATCCGGCACCCCTGCGTCGTCGCCATCACCGACGCCGCCCGCAGCCAGCTGTTTGGCGTTTGAATAGCGGCTAAAGGTCCACGAGTTGCCAGTGCGTAGTTTCAAAATGCCAGCGTGGTGCGGGTCGGGACATCGCCAAGGCGCTGCGCGCTAGAAAGTCGATGCGGCTCATCTCGGCGGCGCCGAGCGAGGCAAGATGCCGGGTGTTCTGCTGGCAATCGATCCACTCGACGCCACTGGCGCGGCACATGCCGACCAGAGCGGCCAAAGCGATCTTCGATGCATTGGTGCGCCGGCTGAACATCGACTCGCCAAAGACGGCGCCGCCAATCGATACGCAGTACAGGCCACCAGCCAGTTCGCCATCGATCCAGGTTTCTACGCTGTGCGCATAGCCGGCCCGGTGCAACGCGATATAGGCTTGCTGCATGGAAGGAACGATCCAGGTCCCGTTACCCCCGTCGCGCGGGCTCTCGGCGCAGGCCTGGATGACACCCGCGAAGTCGGAGTTGACCCGTACCGCGCAGCTGTCCTGGTCCCTGAAGCTGCGCAATACCCTGCGCAATGAGCGGTGCAGGCGGAAAGCGTCTAGTTGGAGCACCATGCGCGGATCCGGACTCCACCAAAGGATCGGTTGCCCCTCGCTGAACCAGGGAAAGATGCCTGCGCAATAGGCCCGAAGCAGGCTGTCGACGTCGAGCCGTCCGCCAACGGCCAGCAGTCCCGGCGCAGGCGAGCCTTTCCCCCAGGCGTTTTCGACACCGGGGAACGGCCCGCCGGGCTCGATCCTGGCGGGCGGTGGACTGCTCGGCTTCTGCATGACGCCCACTTTAGCCGACCCAGGCGGCTTCAGGGCCACCCTCGGGAGCTACAATGATGCCCAGTCGGGGCGTAGCGCAGCCTGGTAGCGCATCTGGTTTGGGACCAGAGGGTCGAAGGTTCGAATCCTTTCGCCCCGACCAAGAGACAGTACAAAGGCCTTTAAGGAGCGATTCTTAAAGGCCTTTTTCATTGGTAAATCAGTCACTTACGCTGCAATGGCGTACAACGTCCTACATTGACAGCCACACCAAACAGGGGGTACAAACGGGGGTACATAGCAAGGAATTCAGAGAAATACGGGGGTACAAGCCCTGTTTCCCAATGAAAACCATGTTTTTCTGCTCCCACAACCATTGAAACGGAGCGTACCCCCATGCTGACCGATGCCCAATGTAGAAACGCTGTCTGCCCACCTGAGAGGAAGCAGGCTCGGTGTCCTGATTCCGGCGGTTTGTACTTGCAGGTTAGCCCCGCAGGATCGAAGCGCTGGTTTCTCAAGTACCGTGTTGGCGGTAAAGAAAAGCAACTAGCCCTAGGCATCTATCCGGGTGTGACGTTGACGGCGGCACGCAAGGCGCGGGACGCGGCGAAGTTGCAAAAGTCTGAAGGCATAGACCCGATACAGGCACGCAAGGTGGAAAAGCTGAAAGCAATCACACCGGCACGTGACACCTTCAAGGCCACGGCACTCGAATGGTACGAAATGAAATTGTCCGGTTGGAGCAGTCATTACGCCATCAGGGAAAAGCGCAATCTTGAAAAGGATCTTTTCCCCCACTTTGCAGCACGGCGCGTTGGGGACATTCAACCGATAGAGCTATTGGCAGCGGTGCGGGCTGTAGAGGATCGAGGCGCTTTGGACGTGGCGCACCGTGTGCTGACTACAGCCGGGCAAGTCTGGCGCTATGCGGTGGCTACTGGACGCGCAGGGCGGGACGTGAGTGCAGATATCAAAGGCGCGTTGACGCCACACCACGGCAAACACTTTGCGGCCACCACCGACCCAGTAAAGTTGGGTGAGCTAATCCGCATCATTCGTGGCTATCAGGGCGGGCCTATTGTTAGGGCAGCGCTGCAACTAGCACCCATGCTATTTCAGCGGCCCGGCGAACTTAGGGCAGCAGCATGGGTTGAATTCGATCTTGACGCAGCGCTGTGGACGATTCCGGCGGCGAGAATGAAACGGCGTGTTGAAGGCAAGAAGAACGGCGACCCGCACCTTGTCCCATTGCCGACGCAAGCGGTAGAAATACTGCGGAAGCTACACCCGCTGACAGGCCACGGAACTTTACTTTTCCCCGGTGAACGCAGCCACGACAGACCTATCAGCGACAACACCTTAAGGGCGGCATTATTGACGCTGGGTTACGGGCCAGACAAGCAAAGCGTGCATGGATTTAGAGCGACGGCACGAACCATACTGGCAGAAGTACATGATGTTGATCCGCTGGTGATCGAAGCCCAGTTAGCCCACGCGGTGAAGGATGCCAATGGACGCAGCTATAACCGTACAACCTATTTGAGACAGCGAGCCACCATGATGCAGCAATGGACTGACTACTTGGACAAGCTGGCACGCGGTGCTGATGTAATTTCACTCAAAACAGCTTAAGTGTTTTCAACCGTGCCCTGCTCTAGGGACGCTCAGAACCGACGGCGATAGTCCGCCGGGATATTTGTGGAGAATTTATGCCCGATGTATCAGACTTTAAATGGGTTCTTGAAAATTATCAAGAATTTTTCCAAACCCCAACTTCGGATGAAGACTACAGATTTGATTTGGAGCAACTTGCACGAGCAAGCGCTGTCCTTGACGCGATTGCCACCCAATTTGGAGATCCTTTTGAAGATGATCTGCAGCAATTGCGCGATGAATATAAGTTGAGAGTTAACAAGGCCATAAATACCAATCTTGACTTGGACTCGATCTGGTCGTTCATGGGAATCGTTGCGGCGAACTATAAATCTTTGGACGCGAGCCGAAAAGCCCACATAAAGAACGCCACGAATCGTATGGATATGAAGTGGACCCCAAGAGCAAGACAAACTTGATACCAGTTTAAGCTGCACTCAGGTTTCATGCAGCTGCTCGGCGCTGCCCCGGTTTTTGAATTCTATTCCTACTGTCTATTCAACTTAAGTTCGACACCAAAGCCCTGTTTTTCTAGATTTTGTGTGTGATGCCCTAGTAAATTCAAGCACTTGCATCGGTTTTTGGTAAAACTTGAAAAGTGGCTGTAGTGGCACGTAACTGATTAAAAGTAGTTTTATTTTTCTGAACACCCGTTATACTGCGGGCCATGTTCATCAAAGTCACTCAATCCGGCTGCAGGCGCTACGCGCAGTTGGTCGAGTCC
>Ga0214919_10003727_pt1 | contig 22755 bp, 25 predicted proteins | sample LL1503_MetaG_FD_177994 | JGI IMG/M metagenome (GOLD analysis project Ga0214919, IMG submission 177994) | Freshwater microbial communities from Lake Lanier, Atlanta, Georgia, United States - LL-1503 | ecosystem: Environmental > Aquatic > Freshwater > Lake | place: USA: Georgia | collected... | reverse complement strand
GTCTGAACCATAGTAACCGATTAACTCTACTGTATTATCCATGAATACATGGTAAATATATCTGATTTAAAAATCAATATTAATCTTTATTAGGCTCAAATTGATAGAAGTATAGTTCCTCTTCTCCCGCAAACCAACGACTGCCATTTTGCTCACATGAAAATTCTTTGCTAAACGCACGCCATTTTTGATGGCCATCTAATTCTTTTCCAATCCACGCACCGCCATCACGCCAAACAACACGATTTCCAGGTTGGATAAATAATTGACCGCCCTCGCCAACTAAAAGATGTCCTTGTTTATGACCACCAGGATTTTCAGCTTGTCCAGTTTGGAATTCTGGGCCATAACACCAATCAAAAGTCATTAAATATCTTGCATTATGCCATTTTTTATCTTTTAATAAAACCTTACATGCAAGATTTTTTAAATATTCATATCTATGACAATTAAAATAAGGGCCAAATGAATCCCATAATTGTAACCAATCTAGTGGAAAATTGGAAGGATTATCTGTAGTTGTTACGATATAGTGAATTGGAACTCTTGTATGAATACTTCCCATCTCACTCATTACTGAAAATAAACCACACCTACGATTTAAAGAAGTAAATCCAAAAACTTCTACTGGTAAAAAATTTTTTTCTTCTCTTGGCGGTTTATCGTATAAAAAACTCGTATCTAAATAAGCTGTAAAATTACTGATATCTGTATTTATGTAGGCCATATTAAGATTTTAAATGTAATATTACTTACACAGGATATGGTTAATTCCAACAAAATTAAAGTTCATAATAACCCAAAGCCAATTACTCTCCATGAACTCTTATCTTTTGATAATATATGGAAATTGGCAATTTTGGGCTTTATGATCGCTAGTCTTTATCTGCAAAATACATTTATTACTCGCACAGAGTTTCAGAAAAGTCAAGATCAAATTCAAAAAATTGAATTAATTTTGGGGCAATTAGAGATTAAAAATCAAATTGATAATACTCAAAATAAAACTCTTGAGCTTATCGAAATACGACTAAGGCAAATCGAACAATCTGTAGCTGTTTTAAGTAATAAACCTAACTAATACTATGAGTAAAAAAATGAAACAAGCGATTAATAATTGTTTAAATACTCTTGGAATTGTTTCATTATTATTACTTACTGGATCCGTTCTTCTTTTATTGGGACAGGTTACTCATACGGCTGCATTTACCGCGCAATTAGGTGTGGCTGGGGCTGCTGGATGGAGTTTTCTAAAAGAACTTTTTTATTGTTAATAATTATTTTTTATAAAATCTTATCTATATCTATAAGTGTAATGCTATAGATACATGCCTAGGAATAGAATAATTTATAATTCACAAGCTTTATATTGTAGCCAAGTTGATTCTATATCCTCACAGTTACCATCTGGAACTGTACAACAGCTATATCGTGTACAGTCTTTTGATGAAAGTTTTGATTTAAATTATACTGATGTAGTACAATTCGGGAATTTATATCCAATAGATAGATTATTATTAGAGAATCCAGTTATAGAGGGTGGATTCTCATATTATTTAGGTGACGGTTTAAATGAAAAATTATTAGGTTTTGATATTGCTAATACCCAAAATCCCGAATTGGTGTCGTGCATATCAGGAATATTGCTTAAAAAATCCGATCATAAAAATTATTATTTATCAATTGTAGACGGTGCGATAGATGCAAATTCACAAGAACAACTATTCTTAAATACTGGTGTTGTAGCTATTGGAAATGCATTTATAAAAAATTATAAAATGGAAGCTGGGGTAGGATCAATACCAATTGTAAATGTTGATATACAGGGTTTAAATTTGCAAATATATAATAAATTACAGAATCAAAATCCGCTACCATCAATAGATATTAGTACAGATACCCTGGTAAAAGATAAATTTTATACTATACCAGCTGGAAAAACAAATAAATATACCGACCAATTATCCGCATTAAATCCTGGGGATATAATTTTTCAAATACCAGATCCTTTGGGATTTGATAGCAATGATTTAAAGATACAGAACGTAACATTAGATATAAATTTAGATAGAGGTCAAATACAAAAAATAGGATCAAAATACGCTATTTCAAGAGAACTTAATTTTCCTATTATTGCAACTTTAGACATAGATGCAGATGCTGGTGATTTAACTAGTGGTAATTTAAATCAAATATTCTGTTCAAAACCAACTAATGATTTTAGTATTATTTTTAACAAGTCCTCTTGTAATGTAGACAAATCACCAGCTATTACTTATTTTTTTAAAGATGCTAGATTAATTTCCGAAAGTTTCTCATCATCGTTTGGATCAAATTCAAGTATTAATTTAAAATATGAAGTTCAATTAGATTCTCCTAATAATTTAAATCGTGGTGTATTTATGAGTGGAAGTTATATAACTCCAACATATCTATCCGAATTAATTTTCACACCAACCAATATACCATATTTAGTATCTTGGTATAGTAGTGATTATGGAGTATATAATACTGTAGATAATTTAGCTACTGAAAATCAAAGCGTAGCTATTTGGAAAAATAAAATTACTAATGGTCCAGACATATCTGCCCCATTAAATTTTCAACCAAACTTCTCTGGAGGGGCTGTAGCTTTTACTCTAGATATGATGAGTGGATATAATACCGTACCTTTAAATGCCCCATTAAATTATTATATAGCAACAAAAACCCCTCTAAGTGGTATAAATAACTTTAATGTAATATTAAAACAAGGCGGAGCGATACCTTCTGCTGCTACTAGATATTCATTTGTTGCTGATACTACTGGAAGGCTTGGGGTTACAAATCCAACTTATACTACTACAAATATTACGATGTCTACTGGAAAAAATATTATTGCATGTATTTTTTCAGATACTTCTAATGCCATAGTAAGAAAAAATAATACTAGTGAATCACTAATTATGAGTACTGCGAGTAATTCCTTATCTCAATTTGTAATAGGGTCTAATTCTTCAACTGCCATATCAAGACCAATCGCAGGCTCTATTTATGAAATACTTATTTATACTGGATTAGCTCACAATACTGATCAACAAAATCAAATAATAAATTATTTATCTCAAAAATGGGCTATAGATTTATAATTTAAAAATAAGTAATATTTCCAACTTGTTTAAGTGCTTGATTAATTTGCCCTAAATCTCCTTTATTTAAGGATTTTAGTTTAGAAATTTCTTCTAGAGCGGGTTTAAAATATGGAGCATGTTCTAAAATAAATTGACGAAACTTATTATCGCTAAAAAATAATGAGGAAATTCTTTCGTTATCCACAGTTGGAAGGAAAAATTTCAAATATTCGTCGTTTCTTTTAATAATAGGTAAGGCGGCTTGGAAATTGTTTTCCTGTTCAAAGAACGCTTTAGCTTTATCGGCATTTTTGGTTTTAAATAAACTTTTTAATTTATCCTCTAGACTACCTACCTTTAGGGTCGCCAAGAGTTTTGTAGGATTTGTTTCAAGCGGAAGAACGTCAAATACATCTCCACCCTCCCTAAATATTTCAAGGGCATAATCTAAACGGCGCGGGGAGACCATTTTTTTAGCTTTATCTGGCATCCCATTCCACCATTCAAGAGCAGATTTAGTATGCTCTAGTCCAAATTTTTGAACAAAATACTCATAATCTGGAATAAATGGCACTTTAATTTGTACTTGGAAACGGTCTGTTTGAGCGCCATCTAGAGTTTCAACGTCATAAATTTCATCGTCATCATCATTAGGATTAATCGCCGCCCATACTACTTTTAAATTGGGAAATTTACGCCCATTAATACTTTTAAATTGAATTAACTCCATTGTACCGTTACGAACTTTTTTATGACTACGATTATATTCATCAATAAAAATAGCCTCTACACTGTCATCACTCATTTTTTCTGGTAGTACAAATGATAATACATAATCATTTCCACGTTTTACTTCTTTGGGGACACCAATAAAATCTACCCAAGGATCAAGAGTAGATCCAGAAAAATAAAGCCAATTTTTACAATTTTTATCAAATACTTCAGTAACAAGGCTAGTCTTTCCAGTTCCATGTTTACCTTCTAGTAATACATTTTTACCCAATTTAAAATATTGGTTTAACTTATTTTTAATCATTACTAGATCATTAGCCATATTGTTATTATAGGAATATTTTTATAAAAGTCTACTCAAAATCTTTTAAAGAATGAATTTTGCAACCATTTGGTATATAGGCACTTGTTGCATCACTCGTCAAAAACCAATTCCATTTTTTACGTTGGTCTTCTGGAATACTTGCTCCATGACCCCATCCGTCAGTGATAACCCAAACATAAGGATTTTGTGCATGTTTTTTATACACATAATCCGTAATACATCGAAAACTAGTTCCACCGCCACCATCTACTTTATTCTTTTTTAAATCAACTTTATAAACATCTGTATCAAATGCAAAAAATTGCACATCAAATTTATCTGGATTTAAACTTTTAGCGGCACGAAAGAATCGTGGTGCTAAATTCCAACAAGATCCACTAGTATCCATAAAAAACCAAGTTGCAATTTTATTAGATTCGGTTTTTCTTACGGTTTGTTCAATATCAGACGGCAAAAATATATCAAAATTTAAATTAAAAAGGCGCCTGTCTTTCATTATCCAATGATTCTCAAGCGATTCATCTCTGGTCATTTTCTTTTCAAAACGTTTAATAATTGTTTCCCATTTCTTTTTTATAGGAACCGCTTTATTATCTAATTTTTGAATCAACCCACCTTTGGTATTACCAATTTGTTTTTCATTTTTGCGGCTATTTTTTTCGGAGTCTTCTGTTATATTTTTAAGTGTTTCAGTTTCTTCTTCACTTAATTGATTAATAATTTCTTGGGCGCTCTCTTCTGGAATATCTCCAAGGCCGCCATGATCACTGACTAATTGTTTATTTTTTATTTTCGTACTGTCTTTAAGCAAAAGGTTATAGTAATATTCAAAATTATTCCAAGGTAATACGTTATCCCCTTTATCAAAACTTGTGTCTAGCCAATAGTATTGATTTTTTGGGTCGAATTGTTTGCGATCAAACCCAAAGTATTTAACAAGTGATTCGTTAACTACAATATCCATTGCTTGGTTAGCAGCAGCGGACATTTTTTTACCAGCACGTTTTCCATGAGAATGTATAACGTGAATACATTCATGCGCTATTACAAATTTTTTATTGTGTTCTGATTGCTTATTCCAGAACTTTTTATTAATTAAAAATTCAATACAATTTGCGTCTTTATCAAATCCAACGCAAGCGGTTGGTACTTCATTGGAGAACACTGGTTTACAGATTCTCCAGAATTGGTAAAATATCCCATGATGTTCTATAAGAGACTCCATAATCTCTCTATATTCATCATAGGTTAATGACTCTTTCATTCTTTGATACTAGAGTCTAAATCTATGGCTTTTTCTAAAGCATCCGCATCTTCATAAAAGCCAGCGTTAGCAAGTACTAAAGGGGCGTACATAAAATAATGCTCTTCATCACTTTTCATTTGTGAATGGCTAATACCGAGTATTGCTCCAAAACTAGCTTCATCTCCTTCCTCTTTAAGAGTGTTTATTAATTTTTCCACACATTGTGTGGCGATTTCCCCTGGATTTGAGTTAATATTTGCTTTAATGGATTGTTTCCAATCCGAGCCTTTTACTGTCCATGTTACTATCATAATGTCTATAGTAACAGTATTTTATGTTTAGTCAAGGCTAACTTACAACTTGCGTAACAGTCTTTCCAGCTTCCCAAGTTCTACAAGCCCAATAACGTGCTTTCCATTTTGGTCCTGGGCTATCGCATCTCATGCGCGCGCGAAAACTTTTTCTTCTAGCTGGCTCATCTCTTCTAATTGCCATATCTGGAGATCCAAAGTTTACTTTAACAATGTTGCCTTTATCATTTTTGACGTAAACGCTAAATTTTTTTGGACCTTTTGGCGTACGAAATGGTTTATTTAATTTTTTATGAGCTTCTTTAGCTTCCACTTCGCAAATAACCAGGTCTTCAGTTCCAAACTCACTATCTGAACATTCAGCACAATATGATACAGTAAATACATCTTGATGACTTTTTACTTGTTTTTGTATAGAAGTATTAGAAGGTTTTTTACCTTCGTAAGCTACTTCACCACCACGTTTTTTATATTCACGAATAATCCAAAGATTTTTAACGTAACTATCTTTAGGGAATTTTTTATCAGCAGCCTCTTTTACTTTGATATATAATGCTTTATTTTTATATTCAACAGCCTCAAGAACTGGAAATAAGCTACTCATTATTAGGCAAGAAACTTAATTTTATAAGCGGCTTTATCAATAGCTCCAATCAATTCATCAATAATATTTTGCAATTCAGTCTCTTCAGCTGGTGCGAAAGAGTATCTTGCATTAATTACATAAGAGTGAAGCTTAAGAACAAATTCTAATTCATTTGTTGGCATTGCCACAGACTGAGAAGGGAAATCAAGAATAACTTGATGACGACCTTGATAGGCTTCAGTTAGTGTGTCTGCAAATCCAATAACACCCTCGTATAAATCACCAAGAGCTTCATGAATAGAGAAGCTACGAGTTCTAAAATGTAAATAATGCAAGGAAGTACTTGCATTTAAAAGGGTGGCGATATATGTTCCTGCACTAGCGGCGTCGGCTTTAATTTCTGTTTTCATATTATTCTGGTAAATTATTTTGATTTTCTTCCATTAAATCCATCTCTTCATCAGCTTCTTGTGCGTACATTACATAATTACTAATAGTAATCATATAATCTTCAGCTAAGGCGATTTGCTGTTGTAAAAATGGTTCTGATAAATTTTCTTTTACTTTAGGGTCATTTGCATTATCAATAATTTCTTTAGCATGATCTGCAATTACAGCAATCGAACCTAGCGCCATTTCAATAAATTGATTTTTATATTCATCCAGAGAATCTTCCGAAGCTGTTAGCTTATGTTCTTTACGAGTTTTTTCTGGAATTGCATTAACAAATTCTTGTCCTTTACTACGCGCTTTATTATAAAGTTTTTTAACAAAAGCATCGTACGACATTTTACCACCCATGCGCCCATAATTACTGATAGCATCACGAACGTCTTGTGGACTTACAATGGGAAAACTGCGAGTGGCTGGAAAAAGAAAGTCACTATCTTTAAGATCGCTACGCTTTTTGCCGCCATAAGTTTTTTGTGCGGCTTGTACGCACTCTGGACATTCAAATAAAACTTCATTCTCTCCATCCCCAAAACTTGCCATTGCGCTAGCTTTAGCGTCTTTCCATTGCGAATAGCAAACTGCAACACGCTGTTTGGTTTCTGGAAAGTCTTTATTCATTGTTGTGTCACCTGCACAACGTGAAATAAAATCGCCCTGTTTTTCTTTCTTTTTAGGTTTGGGAAGAGGCATAATTATAGTATTACACTAGAATTTACTTCAAATCCCGCATATTCTTATATATCTTACAGTCCTGTTTTACAATTTTATCTGCAAAAATAGCGTCATCACCCTTAAGTCGGCCTTTAACAATTACAATATCACCCTCCTCTGGAAAGCTACCCTTATTTTCATCTTTACATTCTTGAAATAGCCCACGCTGTCCATCAAAAAGTAATACGGAAACCTTTCCTGTATCGTCAGCCACACCAGCTTTAAAAAACTTATTACCATTACGAGATTTGGACTGACGAGTTTCTAAAATTTCTCCAATAATAAGAACTTGATCGTTCTCCTCGCAATTCTCAAATGCATATCTGATAGTTTTAAAATTAGGATTAATATTCTTAAAAATCTTAGTTAAATTCTGGCTATAACTAAATCCCAAACAATTCTTCTCATAAAAATAGTTTGTTAGGTCTTCATTACGACTATTCAACATATAGATTTCTTTATATGGATTGTATTTCTTTTTAATCGTTTCAAAGCGCGAGGCTTTTACTTGATTCTTTTCTACAAGAATCGTCAAAATAGTTAGAATATCCTTTTGATCTGTCTCGTCGTGAACAGTTTTAACCAAACGCTTTTCACGATCAGTTAAAATATTAAATGTCTGAGCTTCTAGAACAAGACGACTACGTTTAGTATTTAGATCATCCAAAGAACCAGCTTGGATAAGCGAAGATACTACTCCGATATTTAAACCAGCCTGTTTTGCTGCCATAAAACAATCTATTTTACTATCATACTCGCCACGAAACTTAACTAATTTTTCCATTGCGCTATCTGAAATACCTTTGATTGCACTCAATCCAAAACGAATATTTGGACCTTCAACCGTAAATCCCATTTCGGACTTCAACAGATGCGGGGGTAGGAGTTTAATATTAAAATAAGGTAGTTCACGTTCAATTAGACGAATTTCCTCCATTGGATCTACAAGTTTTTGGACGGCATTTAAACATGATGTAAAGAACTCTAAAGGATATTTATACTTTAGGTAAACAGTCAATGCGCCAAGATATGCCACGCAAAAGCTGTGTGATTTATTAAACGAATAATCTGCAGAATCCAACATGACTTTCCAAATTGCTTCTGCAACTTGCTCGCCAAATCCATTAGTCTCACAAGTTTCAAATACTTTATCTTTCCACTTGGGCATCTCATCACGCTTTTTCTTGCCAATAATACGCCGAATATATTCAGATTCATCAGCTGTAAATCCAACTGTAACAAGGGCTTGAATTAATTGCTCTTGATATAGCGGAAGGTTACGTGACTCCAAGAATACTTCACGCAATTTTTCATGTGGAGCTTCTCCAGTAAAATCAACATAATGCTTTTCATAAGCTAATGCTCCAGGTCGTGCAATAGCATTAACGTCGCTCAATTGACTAATATTTGCGGGTTTAATGTTCTTACAAACACGGTAAGCGCAATCTGCACTAATCTGATATAATCCATAAGGAAGTAGATTATCACCCTGTAAATGTTGATAGACCTCAATATTATCATCAAGATTAATATCTTCAAACTTCTCCGTAATCTGTTCAAAGACATTCTTAATAATTTCATTACTAATTAGCCCTAACAAATCTAACTTAATACCAAATTTTGCAGCAGTATTCATCTCATAAGAGATAGCTAATTCTCCCTCTTTGTTCTTTTCAATAGGAACAAATGTATCTAATGGATAATATGAAAGAAAATATCCGCTGGCATGAGTAGATTTGCCACGAATTAATCCACGTAGTTTCAAAGCAATTTCATAAGACTCTTTATATCCATCAGCCCAATCACGGAATTTTTCACTATTTTTATAAGAGTCTTCAATATCTTCTACAACACCAAATACTTTACCAATTGTATCGGCCAAATTACTGGCCTGTTCCTCTGTAGCCTCATTTACAATCTTGTAGACGTCTTTCACAAGAATCTTACCAGAAAATGTAGACAGTGAAGAAATCTTACAAACTTTATTGGGATAACATTCTTTCAGCCATTCAATAATTTCGTCACGAACCCCACCAAGATTAATATCAACGTCTGGAGCAAGATCACCTTGAATATAGGTCACTCCATCAATAACTTCCTTTTTGGCCCGAGCCTTTGAAATAAACCGCGTAAAAAAGAGTTTCTTATCAATAGGGTCAACGCCAGTAACTCCAATCAAATAGAACATTAAACTACCTGCCGCGCTACCACGACCCCAGTCAATAAATGCTCCAAGACTACGCGCCTTATTAATAACACGCCAGACTAAAAGAAAATAATCAATAAACCCAAGATCTTTAACAATATCAAATTCTTCTTTAATACGATCAAGATATTCTTTCTTTTTATGCTCTGGAATTTTATCACGAAATTTTCTCCATCCGTCATTCACCAATTGTTGGAGAAACTTTTCATTATCCTCTGTTTCAGAAAATTTACCCTTCTCTTCTTTTGTGAATGAGATATTAGGCAACCTTACTAGGTTGACATTCTTCATTTCAATATTTTTAAATTGTTCTGTAAAACTCATATTTCAATTGTTAGGATTTGTTTCTGAAAAATTTGCAAACAATAAAGATTGTCTATTTGAGCATCATGTGCTTTAAGTTCATTATATTCAACATCATATAGTCCACACAAATGTTTTACTGAAGTTTTAACACCTTTTTTAACATAGTGATACATTTGATATTGCCAAGCAGTTCTATTTTCTGGAATCGCTTTAAGCCCTAAATATATACCTTTTTGAATACATTGTATATCAAGAACTCTATCAATATAAGAATAATCAGAGTCTAAACCCAAATGTTTTCGAAGAGAATTAATTACATATACGTCAAAACCAAAAAGATTTGCCCCAACAATCAAATATTCTGGATTGTAAAGGTACTCTTCAAATTTTTTAAGAATAGGTAATGGATCTTTAGCTTTTTCTTTCCAATTATTATAATCAAAATGAGTAATTCTCGCTGCATCAGCTGAAATATTCAAATCCTTCCAATATAAAAGATGATCTTCATTTTTTGTAATTTTACCATCTTCGTAAACTAACCAAGACAGTTGCCAAGGGCGAGTTAGTGCAAGACCAAGCCCCTCAGTTTCTGTATCGAATATGATATATTTTTGCTTTTTATTAAAACGTAAAAGATTACTTTGCATATTTTTCCCAAGCCTCCATACAAAATTCCTGACTACCAAAATGTCTTAATTCGGGTTTTTGAAATGTTGTTCTATTTAAAATACAGCGATATGTCATATAAGCTTTAAAATCTTTATAAGTCCGATGATAAATAGTTTTTGACTTAACAATCTCATGACCTTTTACTATTGATTCTAAATGAGTATTCAAAAGACTATCAAATGGTAGCCCATTATTTTCACTAAAATAAAACGGCTCGGTAAAATCCATCTCTGGAACGCATTCCCTACCATAAAGAAGATTGTAGTAAATATAAGAGTCATAAAATGGAATACCTAAAATCAAATTATTTGACCAGTACTTTTTCAAAGTGTTAAAATCTAAACGCGGCGCTCCATTATAAATCCCATCTGTGGTAGAGATATTATGAAGTTTAACCAAGTCTGCAAAAGAATTCTTTTTTGCAAAGATAATAAATTTACTTTCGGTAATAACTGACTCTGGAGTTTTATTTTCTATATCCCTACAAATATTAACACGATAACCATATCTTAAATTAAGATCAACTTTTCGAGAATTTTCATAAGCTTCAACAAGACTTGTTAGAGTGTTATCAACAATATAAACATCTTTTAGCCCATAGTCTTTAGCAATATCAAATATTGAATCTGGACGATTAGTATCTCGAGACTCTTTTTCTGTATAACTATCTAGAGTTAAAACAGAGGTAAGTGAGTAGTTTGATCTAAAAATAGGTAACATCTATAAACACTTTACTCTATATTGTCCTAAAAGTCAAAGTCATTCTCAGACTTTTTCCAAGCTGGACAACCTTCATACCTTCTTATTTCAATATGATAATCTTTTTTAAGATCTGATGGCTTAAATTCTTTATCTGCAAATATTGATTTAATAATTCTATTATCTTTATCTAATAAGACTTTATAATCTATAGGGTCAAGATAAGGACAACGCCATCCAGATTTGGTTTGGCACATCCACTTTTTGGCAAAATCATTTGCTGCAAAGTTTGATTTCCCCTTCTTCTCATCAAAATTTGTCAGATAACTGTTTAAATATTCAAGATAATGTTCAAATCCTACTAATTGTTCTTTGGTAAAATGTGGACATTCACGTTCGGGATTATCGGGATACCTTAAAAATAAGAATTTAACAAGAACCTCTTTTTGTTTAGCATATTTTTTTCTTACAGCTAAAGAATACATCATTGCTTGAATATTACTTTCTAGCTCCTCCCCTTTAAATGCCAACTTACTTGATTTAAAATCTCTAATTACTAATTGTTTTTTATCTTTAAAAATACGATCAATAAATCCACCAATTCTATATGCTGGTTGTTTATTAGTTATATCAAATTCCCATTCGGTACCAATTAGTTTTGCATCTCCAATAAAATCGAATTTTAATCCGACTAAAATCATCTCATCAATACATTTAAGATTTGATACTTCTTGACCACTTTTCTTTAGGGGTTTGACCATCTCATCAATATCAAGACCCTCTTTATTAGCAGTCTTAATAATTAGACGAAAAATAGCTTTTTGTTTTAAACAAGTATTGTCTTTAACAATTTTTTTAATATAATGCTCGTGCCTTGGATTACCAAGAACTTCAAAAATAAGATGCGCCACAGTCCCACGCATTGCACCAGAGTTATTTTTCTGAGGTAACTTTAAATTATAGTTGCAGTAATAAGTCCAAGAGCAAGATTGTAGTGTCTTGATGCGACTAGCTGAAAGTTTAATTAATTCACTCATAATGGATATGTTGGATCTACTTGGTGGCAAGAAATGCCATAAAATTTAAAAATATCAATTGATTTCATGTCTCTATTATAAACATCTTTAAAAATAACATGTTTAATTCCATAAGCCGCAATATTTGTAGCACATGAAGAGCAGGGTAAAAGAGTGCAAGCTAAAAGTTTTCCTTCGCCCATTTTAATCCTAGCAAGTAGATTGCTTTCAGCATGTATCATATATGGTCTTCGAGCATCACGATCCATCCAAAACTCTGGTGTAACATTTACTCCAGCGGCAAGACCATTATAAGCAACAGCTAATACTTCATTATTATATCCTAACACACATCCCCCGACCTTTTGAAATGGATCTTCAGATCTTTGCATTGCAATAGTTGCTAAATTCATAGCATGTTCTTCCCAAGTACTTCTCATATATTTGAATACCACTCCTTATTTTCTTCTACGGTTTGATCACCAAAATCATTTTTAAATGGATGGAAAATCTGAAGTTGGGCTGGGTCAAAAAAATGCGCAAGTGTTGAACGTATTTTTGCAGCAGCTTTCTGCCCAGCCCTGTTATCATCATTGTTGGTCGCAAGGATGATACGCTTTGGATCGAGACGTATTATTGCTTTTAGCAGGCCTCCACCAGCCTCGGTTCCAAATGTTACTCCAGTATTCTTGATACCACTCTCCCATAAAGAAAGCATATCACCAATACTTTCTACAAGTATTAATTCCCTTTTCTCTCTAATAATTTCATGATTAAAAATAAATGGATAAGCCCACTCATTCCTTCTACCAATGTGTTTCCATTTGATTTTCGATTGTCCTGTGATATCACGACCAGAAAATCCCTGTATTTTTTTGCGAGCATCAAAAATCGGAAAAACATATCTTTGGTACATCTTGCCACTTGTGCAAACTCCACCCTCAAAAACATCTAAAGTTTCTTGGCTTACTCCACGATTACCCCAATAAAAACCATTACGTTTTAAATCAACAATATCTTCATTAGAATAATATTTAACGCTTTTATTAAAAGGATCTTCCTCATCTTGGAACCCAGTAAAATATTTAGCTTTATCTTGTAGTATATCTTCGACCTGCTTAAGATCTTTAAGTTTTAAAGTAGTTTTTAAAAATTCCTCTAAAGAGAATGTTTTTCCAGTAACAAAATCTTTAACAATATTAGTGGCAAGATAAATCGCTACTGAAGATGGGTCATCACCATCACGATACTTGGCGGCACAAGTAATATAAGTCCCATAATTTCTAGGTTTACACCCAGCGTCTTTTAAAAGTTCTAAAAGTCTCATAGCAATCCATCTTCCTCTTCTTGACCCCCATTTTCACGATCAAAAATGTTAATACCCACGCCATTTTGATGATTAACAATATCTTGAAGTGTTCCTTTTTCATCTACATTGAAATTCTCCACGCTGAAAGAAATAAAATTCTTACGATATTGTGGGCGACCATTTTCTACAACACGAACTAAATCCGTATGCCCTTGTGCATGTTGACCCTGATAACGCGCCGCAAGTTCAATCATTTTATGAGTGCCAAATTGTGCGCCATCTTCAGCTTGTTCTTCGATAGTCTTACGACGAAAAATACCAACATATGCTGCGAACCACTGTAAACGATCACTTTGTGCAATAGCACTGCTATCATCTGCACCATTTTCGGCGCTACGATTTAATTGACAAGCAGTAAGCAATGGAATATTAAGACGAACTGACAACTCTTTCAAACGATCTACTTTATCACCAATGAGTTGATACTCTTGTTTATTTTTTTCCATTTCGCCAGTAAGTTTAATGTAATCATATACAACGATAGCTGGATTACCACGACCAACTTGACCAAGATACCAACGCTGAATAATAGATTCAATTTCAGATACAGGCTTCCCAGCTACTTGAAGATGTTTTACCTTACCCTGTGCTTTTGCAAGTTCTGACTTCTTACTATTCCACTTTGCAAGTAGTTCTGGATTATTTTTAAAATTACCAGTCTCAAGATACCACATTGGAATTCCAGTAATGCTACTTGCAATACGAAACTTAATAACACTAGTCTGCATTTCAGTATCAAGAATCAATGCTTGTAAATTTGGATTAATTAACGTTGCTTTCGCAGCAATATCACTAAGAATTGTACTTTTACCATGCTTTGGTCGGCTTACCCAAGCATAAAGTTCTCCTGGCCTCAACCCACCATACATTCTATTAAAATGTTTATATGGAGTCAAAAATCCAGTCTCAGAAATTGGATTATTAGCTCTTTCCTCAATAAGTTTATCGATATCAGAGAAAAGATCTTCTGGATTCGCTTCGAGATCATAAGCAGCAATCTTATCATTATACATCTTATCAGCAAGAGTAATGATTTCATCTGCTGACTTATCACCAGAATTTGACATAGAGTCAGCAATCAAACCAGCTGTTTCAGCAATCTCGCGCCGAATTGTAATTGTTTTAAGATTTTTACATGCTTCTACGAGAGACTTCTGACTAATCTTAAGAAAAGCAAGACTTTCTATATAATCAAAAATATTAAAATCCTGTTTAAAGCTAATCCCCAAACTTTTGATCTTTTCAGCAATAATAACTGGGTCAAGTGGCTGACTTTTCATGATCTGCCCCTTTAGAACGCTAAAGATAGTTTTATGACCATTACTAAAATCACCCTCATTAATGAAGTGTGATACTTCAAAGAATACGGCTGGATGCTTAATAAAGCCAGCTAAAACATGTTTTTCTATATCTACGCTACGAATTGACGCCATAATTAAATTTTTTCTTTAATAACTGTATTGAAGGCTTTGATAGCAATTTCTCGCATGCACTCATCTTTACCATCTTCTACAAATGTCGGCCAAACAATTTTATAGTCTGCCATATCTTGAAGAATAGAGTCGTTAATTGATTCGTCCATATTTGCGGGTTGTACTATTTCACCATTAATTGCAATTCTTTGCAAGTGAATAAGAACATTTCTACTTTTTGATTTAAGCCAATTGACCTCATCCTGTCTGTATTGTTGATAACGAATATCTGGAACAATACAAATATCTGGTTGAAAATTTTTAACACGTTCGTCTAAAAGGTTTGTCCAATGCTTTCCTTCACTTTGCTGCCTTTTGACTTTTCCATACCAAACAAGAAATTCACGAAAAATAGATTTCTCTTCAGTCTTATCTGTAAAGACATTTAAATTTAAATAATTTTTAATAAAAGCCGCGCAATCTTCTTTTAAAGGCTGTGCTAAGGAACTTTTATAAATAAAAGTATTTCCGACATAGGCGCGGATAATTTTTTCTATTTCAATCGCAAGACTATCTTTTCCTGAACGTGAAACTCCAGAGATTCCAATATATAGTGGGTCCATTAATTCATTATACAGGAGTTTTTTTGATATTCAAGCTAAATTTCTATATCAAATTTTTCTTTTATCCATTCATTATTTAATAAATGAATTTCATTTTCAAAAATTTCAATAATTTGAAAACCATTCATTTCTAGCCATGAATATTTCTGTAAATCTCTTTTAACACTTTTTTTAAAACCAGTTCTAGTGCGATGAAAATATTTTACAAATTTATCATGTTGAAGGCCATGCGTCTCTACTGCGATTTTTTTAGTAAAATTAATTAAATCACACTTCATTCTACTACCGAATACAGGAAATTCTTCTACAACAATATGAGTTTTCCAGTAAGTTTCAAAAAATTTTTTAATATTAAATTGGACTTTACTTCTACACGGCTCATTCCATTTGACAAGATATTTATTAATATTTTTATTGACATCTTTTCCAAAGATATTTTTAAACTTCATAGTAATGTTTTAATGCCATTAAATAAATCATATTTTGGAGTATAACCTAGATCTTTTAATTTATTTATGTTTAAATACATATCTTTAACTTGTACTATTTTATGAAAATCTGGCTGATCAATTGAATTAATTTCAGAATTTGAATTTGTTTCTTTCTTTATAAAATCAATAATGTCTCTAAATACTACTGGCTCACCATTACCTATGTTATATATTTCATTTACATTACCATGTGAAATCACTAGTTTGATAGCTTCGCAAATATCTTCAACATGAGTATAATCTCTTATAAATTGCCCACCAAAATATAAATTTATAGGATTATTATTTTTAAGTTCTTCGATTAAATATTGTAACGCATTTTTCTTTTTTGAAAAATTTTTATCAGACTTTCCGTAAACATTTGATAAACGCAAAATTCTATATTTTATATTAAAAGTATTGCAAAAACTAATTAAAATATCTTCAGCACATCTTTTGGTAATAGAATAAAATCCTTTTGGATTACAAATGGATTCTTCTAATGCTGGAAGTTGAGTATCTCCATATACAAACCATGAACTGATAAAATTAAAAGTTATATTTTTATTTTTACAATTCTCTAAAATATTTAAAAGCTTAATCAAATTCGTATTTACATCTAAATATAAATCATTAAATACATTATAATTATCTGTAGTACTAATCATGTATAAAATATTATCATGAATAGGCACATTGTCATCTTTAGGATGTATGTAAGTTTTATCTGTAAAAAGATTATAGAATTCAGAACCTATAAATCCTGTCCCACCAAATAAATCAATTTTCATTTTTAAATTTCCAGATAATTTCTTTTATATATTCAAGATTGTTTTTACTTATAGTTGGAGAGCATCCAAGAAAAAATACTTTTTCTAATACTTGATTTGCATAGGGATACTTTTCCCATGAATCTAAATTTTTATATGCTGGATGTAAAAGAATATTTCCAGCAAAATAATTTCTTGTTTGAATGCCATTTTTTTCTAAGAAATTTACTAATTTACTTTTGAATTGATAAGAATCACAAATAATAGGAACTCCAAACCAAGAAACATCGGCTTTATTGAAAGCTGTAGGAAACTTTATATTTGGTATATCAGACAAAATATTTTGAATTTCTTTTTTATTTATTTTTCTCGCTTCTTCGAATTCATCCATTTTAGATAGTTGTACTAATCCAATCGATCCTTGAAGATCTAATGGTTTTAGATTATAACCGATTTGCGTAAAAAAGTATTTATGATCTATTTCATAGGGAAGTTCTGTAATCCAATTTGAAAATCTTTTGTTACAAGATCCATTTTTTAATAAATTGCAAGATCCAATACAGTAGCAATCTCTACCCCACCAAGATAAACTACGTGCAATTCTAATTAATTCCTCATTATTTGAGGAAATCATACCACCCTCTCCAGTAGTTAAATGATGTGCTGGATAAAAAGAACAACTTGATGCAATACAGTATTCATTTAAATATTTTTGATTCCACTTACTACCAAAACTATCGCAACCATCTAAAATTAATTCTATATTATATTTTTTAGAAATATATACTAACTTATCAAAATCGGGTGGATTTCCAAGAACTGGTGAGATAAAAATTCCCCGTGTTTTTTCTGTTATTTTAGATTCTAATTCATTCAAATCAAAATTAAGAGTTTCAAACTCTATATCTACGAATATTGGTTTTAGATTATTTTGAATCAAAGGATTCAACGTAGTTGGAAATCCAACTACAGAAATCAAAATTTCATCATTATCTTGCCAATTAAGAAATTTTTTAAGAGCGGCAATCATTACAAGATTAGCCGAACTACCAGAGTTGACCATTACTGAAGATTTTTCATTAATTTTTTGCGAAAATTGTTTTTCAAATTTTGCAACAGATTCTCCACTAGCTAGCCATTTTCCAAATAATAGGGTATCAATAGCTTCAACGAGTTCTTCTTTAGAGAAAGAGGGGCCACCATAATAAACTTTATTTTCTGAAGATTTTAAATTATGACAAAATTGAGGTATAAATCCCTCCTCTAATTCTAATTCATTGAGAAAATTTATAATTTTATTTTTACGATTCATAGTGAGATGGTATTATATATTTATAAAAATGTCAATTATTTTTAAATTTGATTCAAATCATTTTGTACCATTTTTTGAATTAACATATCAAATGTATTTTGTGGTATCCAATTTAGCTCTTTTCTAGCTTTATTCGAATTACCTAGCAAAAGGTCCACTTCAGCTGGTCTATAAAATTTAGGATTAATTTTTAATAATAATTGATTATCTTCTGAGACAAAAGTTATATTTTCATTTTCACCGCTCCATTTGCCCTTAATTCCAGCTGCTAAAAATGCTTTTTCAACAAATTCTCTAATTGTATGTGTTTCATTAGAAGAAAAAACGTACTCTTTGGGCGTTCCATCAAAATTTGGATTAAAAATATCTTGATTTAACATTCTCCAAACTCCATCTACGAAATCTTCTGCATCACTCCAATCTCTTTGTGCTTCAATATTACCAAGTTCTAATGGTTCAAACTCTTTATTATTATCAATACAATGTTTAATTCTAGCTATATTTTTAGTAATTTTTCTAGTAACAAATTCCTCGCCCCTTCTAGTGCCTTCATGATTAAATAGCCATCCTTGAATAGCATATAAACTATATGAATCCCTATATACTTTAATTAATTGTCTAGCAGCAGCTTTGCTTGCACCATATGGACTTCTTGGGCGAAGTGGGTGATTTTCATCTTGTGGAGAATAAAGAACATTTCCAAACTCTTCACTGGAGCCAGCCTGATATAAACGACATGTTGGTTTATACAATCTAATAGCTTCTAAAATATCAAGAACTGATGTAGAATTTGATTCCCAAGTTTGTCTTGCAAAATCCCAACTACTAGCAACAAAACTTTGTGCAGCAAAATTAATAAAATAATCTGGTTGTAGTTTTTCTACAGTTCTAGATATAGCATGAGCATCAGTTAAATCAAAATTAATAAGATGAAATCTATCGGATTTAATATGTTTAATATTTTCATGATTATATACGCTAAGTCGCCTAACGCCACCAAAAATTAGATAATTTGTATTTTTAAGTAAAAAGTCAACCATATGACTTCCGTCTTGACCAGTTACGCCAGTTATTACTACTGTTTTTCTACCATTAATTATTCTACTAGCATCTTCAATATTTAGAATATTGGAAGTATCTATTTTTTTACCATAATAGGTTTCTTGAAAGTTTAAACTCATATTATTATCTAAATTTTTTTATTTGATGCGAAATATTTTTTTGTTATTGTGTATATTAAGTCGCCCAAATATTTCCCCATTGATCGTTATTACAATCATTATTTTTTATTTCTATTAATTTATTAATACATTCTTCAGCAGAGTAGACATTATCTTCTGCTTTTGTTGTTGCTTCCATAAAGCAAATTGTAAATTTAGTAAAACCTAATTTACTTAATGATTCAACGCATGATGCATTTACTTGATGAAATTCAGAAACCCATTCAAAACTAAGCATATCTGTTTTATGACTTAACTTTTGTAAAATCTTAAAACCGTGACCTTCTGCATCTAGCTTTATGTAAGCTGGAATTTTTCCTATAGAATTTATATATTCGTCTAGTGTAATGGTTTCAACTAAACACTTGTACATGTTGTTTTTATTATAGTAACCAGTATGCCTACAATCTTCTGTCCAATATTTCTCAATTGTATTTAAAAATGGCATATCTGGATTTACTATCATTTCTATTGTAGTAGATTCATTAGAAAGAGCTTTTTGTACAAAAGTGATATTTGAATCATATTGATAAGTTTCAATTAATTTTTTAAAATTATTGGGTTCTGGCTCAAAACATATGATATCTCTGTATCCTAAATTCTTAATCATGGATATTGAGTCGCCAATATAAGCACCAATATCGAAAGCTAGATTCTTATCAATTGTCATAATTATTATATAATATTGGAAAATCAGTACATACTCCAAAACATTTTTTGGGTATTTTATCTTTTTGACTTGTTAATACAATAACTGAATTATCCTTAGTATTTTTATTGGGATATGTCCAAATGTAACCTTTTGAGGTTAATATAAAATCATCATTCTGATGCCAAAAACAATTGATTTTTTTATTTTTAAGCATTAAACTAAATGCATCTAGATTTTTTGCATGGCACCAAAGTTTTTTATTTTGTAAAAAAGATTCATTTATAAGATATTGAGGTTTATCGTGCCCAAGATACCAGTTATTATTTTTATACCATACATCTATTTCCACATCAAATCCATGATATAAAGCTACATTAATTGCTGGTATAGAATTTTCAGTAGATGCATTTGGGCCGTTTAGGTTTGCCCTATGAGAAATAATTTTCATTTGTATGGAGAATGAATATGTAATCTTATAAAGACATTTTCCATGAATTCTGGATTGGTGTCTATTTTGAGCCACATTGGTTTATAGTGTTGAATTATTTTTTCAAATTCATTTCCATCAACTAGATGTTGTTGCTCTAGGAAACCATACGGAAGATCAATAATTTGATTATCAATTTTTAAAAACTCTAATGTCGCAAGATCTTTAACTAATAAATAGTAACCATACATAATAAAATCAAAATCAATGTATTCAAGTTTGGTCTTGTTTTCTTCATAGTTTATGTATTTTATAAAATCTAGGAAATATTGTTTTTTGTAAACTGGTATATCATTAAACCAGAAATATCCTCTGAATTTGTGTGTTAATTCTTTAATTTTAGTAACATCTTGTTCATTAAAGAATTTTGTAGGACTTTTTATTATAGTATTGACATGAGGATGTTTTGTTGAGTATGCGGTATAAATTTTTTTATTTTGTATGTATTCTTCAAAACATTTGTCATAATCAACATATTTAAGAAAAGCTGTATCAACATCTATAACGCCGACTTTATCGAAATCTGTATTATTAAAGATATACTTTAATCCAAACATCTTTTTTTGCGTTATTGGGCTAGGGCCAATTGGTTCATCGCATATAATTGAACCATATCTCAAATCTCCAGAAATTAATTTAAATTGATCAGAGTCTTCTTTAGATGAGAATATTAGAAAAATATCTGAATCATTGAAATAATTATTATAGGTACTAATAAAATCTAGACCATAAGGTATAAAGTGAGGCGGATGAATTGGTGCTATAATACATGATTTTTTCACTACTTGTAATTTTCTAGGAAATAATTTAAATCTTCTGGCGTTCCAATTCCCCACATTTTATCATTTTCAATTTTAAATACTTTTATTTTTTTACCATCTTGAATCGCTTCATTGAATACTGGACAAACATAAAACTCGTTATTTACTCTAATGTTCTTAGAAATCATTTGCTCTGCATACTTTACATAGTCAGATCCTTTTTTCCAGAAATATATACCAACCGTTGCTAGATTGCTAATTGGTTTTTTCTCGGCTACCTCTGAAACAAATCCATTTTCGTCTAACTTAGCAAAACTCCATTTAGGATGGGTTGATTCAAAAACTAAAATTCCAGCATCAATATTATCTGCCATCATAGAGTACATGAATTCATTACTATCCCAATCTACATATTGATCTGAGTTTGCAATAAGTAATGGATTATCATTATTGATATATTCTTTCGCTAATAAAGTTGTACAAGCGGCGCCTTCAGTTAATCCTTCTGTTAATGCAACTTCACAGTTTGGACTAATTAAATTTAATGTATCATTTAAATTATATTTTTCATAATGACTTTTTTGAGCTATAAAAACATGTTTAGCGTCAATACCAATAGAGTCAATAACTATTTGAATCATCGGTTTCCCTCTTACTTCTATAAGAGGTTTCGGGAATGTATAGCCAGCTTTCTCAAATCTAGTCCCTGCGCCAGCCATTGGAATTAATACTTTCATTTTATCGTCTTTCCATTTAGGCTTCATTATTTTATTATTATTAATTTTATTTATATTATCTATTATTTTCTCTAGATTAATATCATTTGTGTTTAGTACTGGGTGCAAATTTCCTCCAGACTTTATGGCGGCTTTTCTGCCTACTATTGAATCCTCAACTATTAAACATTCATCTGGATCAACTCCAGCGTCAATCATGCATTTTAAATATATTTCGGCTTTAGGCTTAGGATTTTTAACATCTTCATTAGAATAATAATTATCAATATACTCCATAAATCCTTTTTTTAGCAATATAGTTTTTATAGTTTCTTTAATAGAATTAGACGCTACATATATTTTGTATCCACTTTTCTTTAATTCTTTAAGTATAGATTTAATTCTTTCGTCTTCTTTTACTGTTTCATTGATTACTTCTATTGTAAATTTTTGTTTATTATCCCAAATCAAACTATGCTTATCTGTTGGCAGATTTTTATTTTTAGATAGTAGTTCTAGTTTATTTTTGGTTGGTAGTCCATCGTATGTTGATAAATGCTCTTCTTTGTTTATTATGAAATCTTTTCCTACTA